>Ga0302320_10000671_pt1 | contig 81095 bp, 64 predicted proteins | sample Bog_T0_3_FD_202130 | JGI IMG/M metagenome (GOLD analysis project Ga0302320, IMG submission 202130) | Peat permafrost microbial communities from Stordalen Mire near Abisko, Sweden - Bog_T0_3 | ecosystem: Environmental > Terrestrial > Soil > Wetlands > Peat | place: Sweden: Abisko, Stordalen Mire...
ACGGCCATTAACGTTCATCTCACCCACCACAACCTCAGTCCCACTCCCTACCGATGGAAAGCTGAGGGGGCGGCGATCCTCGAACGGATCCACCGAGCTCGAGAGGCCCAGGCAAAGGTTGCGGTGTTACGCCATTAATGAGACACTACACTAGCAATTCGGAGCGCCGCCGTCGTCACGCCGAAATTGAACGCTTACGGTTATCCCGGCCATCGGGAGCGATGTGCCGAGTTGACGCCAGTGCTATTGAGCTCGCAGGTCCCACCCGATCCGGTTTGCAGTCAGTTCCTCGCAACTCACAAGTCCAGCCACTGCCTCCTCGGCGTGTGCCATCAGGTCGTCGAACGAACCGAATCGGAATCGGGTGTCTGCCGGAAGCATCACGGCATTCTCGATCTTCATCTTGTAGCCTACGCAGAAGGTCTTGAAGTAAATGTCCTTCTTCGTCTTCGCGTCCAAAAGCCGGGCTTTCACGAGCACCGACGGCTCATAATGCACGGAAAAACCTCCGGAAACGTACCCCACAACGCCGAACCAAACGGAAAGGATTGCGTCGGCGTCAACGTGGACGGCCGAGTAGTCGTCGCCTTTGCCGTCGGCCGCCAGTTTGGGTGCCTGATCCCGGACAACGATCACGTCGTAGCCGTCGGCTTTCAGACTACGCTCCACCTCCGTCATCACGGTTTCCGAGAGCGCCGGATACTTCGCCAGAACAGCCGCAAACTGTTTGCTATGGTCGGCGTTCACGCCCCCTTGAATCAGGCCGCCGACGGCACCGAACGCCATTGCGCCTCCGCCCATGTTCATCACCAGAACGTTCTGAGGCGGGGGCGTCTTGAGCAGCGCGATCCGCTTGATCGACGAGGCCGACGCATGCTGCATTTCGATGTTCGGCACCGATGCACAGCCTGCCAGCGCGAGGCTGAAGAGCGCCGTCACAGTTTTGATCTTCATGAGTTGTATCTCGGAAGGAAGATTCGTGACCGGCTATCCACCGGATTGCCCATTTTCGAGCTGTACCACGACCTTTAGGAATGCCAGCGCAAACGCCTGATTGACCGCCGCCTCAACGACATCTGATGACGTTCTACTTGAAACAGCCGGCCCCGTTCCTTTCCCAACTAAGGTGATTGTGCGATCCAAACGAGTTAACTGGAGATGTACCTCGAAGGTATAGCTATAGATTGGCAGTTCGTTCTCAGCTCCAAAACCGCTGAACGTGACCGCCGAAACCACCTTCCATCGATTCGTCGAACGAGCTGCAAAGCATTCATTGTAGGTGCCGCATACCGTTGCTAGTTCCAGTCTTTCATATTCAATCGGGCGTCCAGAAGGAGGACCGTATCTAAAATGATATACGTTTCCATCCCACGCCACCACCGAGGCGTCGATGGCGACGCTTCCATCCCTTACCGCTGATCGCTCCTCCGGTTGTAATTTTGAGAAAGCAGCCTCCCAGTCGTGGACCGTTGGTGAGACCACAAAAACCCTCGTGGTCCTGGCTGTTGTAGAACAGCCGGTCATACCCACCAAAATAAGGATCAACGCTCGAATCCGATTCATGGCCCCACGCCCGCTCCGTTGGAATAGATACCCCAGTCGTGCCCCGTGATGAATGGGACATTCAGGATCGTCGCATTTGGATTAAAGATACGTCCGAAACTAAACCCCGTGACCGCGTCGCCATTTCCAATAAATGCAGGTCCCATGGACACCTCTCCGAAAGGCAGAGCGTAAACAGGCATTCCATTGCCGAGATCCATGCTGTTCGCTGTAGTGCCCCGAGAAGCACCGAGGCTAAAGCCAGCGTTGGGCAGTGCCCAACCATGATGTGCATAAGCGATCAAACCAGCATCAGGGAGGCCCTGCCACTGGAGAACCTGATCGTTTGCGTCGAACAAAAATTCACCCCAGTAATGGGCATCTTTCAACCAACCAGAAGCCGTTGGGTTTCCCGCACCTTGGAATAACCATCCAGTCGAAGGGTCTCGCTGTCCAAAGCCACCAATGAATGACGAATCACCTTTGGGGCCTTGATACGGATCGCCAAACGCCTTGTAGCCAAGATACGAAATCGCCTCCAAGCCGGCATCGAACTCCCAGCCATTGATACCCAGCTGCTTCTCTGCGAATGCGTTCACTCCGTAGCGCGCCGCCGAGGTCACCGCAGCATTCGCAGCGCCGCCCCATGAAGGCGCCGATGGCGCTTGCACATTCAACAATTCGCTGCCGCCAAAAGCGAACGCAGCCCCCAGCGCCGCATCGCGTCCACCGGCACTCAGGGTTTGGCTCAGATTTCCGCCCGCCAAAGCGGTGCTAAGAGCGCCGCCCGCGAAGCCCCCAACCGCACCGCCGGTGACCGTGGCAAGCGTCGACGCAGTCCCAAAACTCATCGATGCAGATGAAACAGACCCTGCCAACAACCCCGTATCAGCGGGCGTGACGATCATTGCGCCCGACGCTGAAATTGTCGCCGAGGTTCCAGCCGAGTACATCAAGTCGGCCGCCTCGGCGCCGATGAAATACGACGCCACGATAACGCCGATCGCCTCCGCAACAGTTCGTCCTTGGTGATCCCAGTTGATCGCTGCCTGCTGCCCGATCTTGAGGATGGTGTGATCCCACAGCTTGGAGAGCCAGGAGTTCCCGTTGACGTCGAAGTTGTTGATGCCGTCATTGCCGCAAAATAACCCGCGGTACGATTTCGCCTCGTAGTGCGTCCGCGATCCCCATGCCGGCGACGGGTGGGACGGCTGGAAGGAAAAAAGGTCGGTGCTGGCAACGGCGACCATGGGAACACAGTCTGGCGGCCGGATTCTTTTTCTCCAGCCGTTTTTTGCTGAACAGCTTACGGCAGTTGGAGGCTGGCCGGGTCCTTGCGGCCGTCCCAGATGCGCACGACTTCGACCCACTGCTCGGCCTCGTTGACCTGGTAAAAAATGAGCCAGTAGCGGTGCGAGAGCTTACGCATGCCCGGCCGCCGTTTCACAGGCGCCCCGCGCCGCGGCAGGATCGCGAGCGATAGCGCCGCATCGAGCAGTTCGTCGCCGATCCGCAAGGCGGCCTCGGGGCTATTCCCCTCCACGGCGATGAAACGCACCGCGGCGCCGAGATCGTCGCGGGCGGTCTCGGTCAGGCCGACTTTGTAACCCATGACCGAAGCTCTTTCCGAACGTCCTCCAGCGGGATCACGCCCTTGGCCTTGAGCGAGCGCAGTCCCTCGTCGATTGCCGCGAGCATTTCCGGGGTCTCCTCGGCCGTCTCGTCCAGCCAGTGCCTCAACTCCTCCCGATCCGCCGGGTCGAGTTGCAGGATCGCCGATTGGATTTCCGCGAGCTTGGTCATGGCAAGAACGTTGCTCACTTCGGGCCACCTTCGCAACCGGCTTTTTCACGGGGATGGAACCTCCGGTGCGCCTCCTTTAACTCCGTGATCGTCAGGTGCAGGTAACGCTCCGTCGTCGCGAGGCTCCGGTGGCCGAGGATTTCCTGGACGTGGCGCAGGTTCGCCCGGTTCTGGAGCAGATGGGTCGCGCAGGAGTGCCGCCACAGGTGGCAGGTCACGTGCTTTTTCACGTTCGCCTTGCGGGCGTACTTGTCGACCAGGTGCCCGAGCGCCGTGTCGCTTAGTTCGCCCCGGCGCAGCGACGGGAACAAGCTTTCGCTCTTCTTTCCTCCCAGCAGTTGGGGCCGCACGGCCTTGAGGTAGGTCTCCAGCCCGGCGGCGGCCACCCGCGTCAGCGGGACCACCCGATCCTTGGCACCCTTGCCGCCGTTGATCCGTAAAACCTCATCTTCCAGATTCACGTCGGCCACGCAAAGGTTCAAGAGTTCGGTCTTGCGGATACCGGTCGCGTAGAGCGTTTCCAGGATCACCCGGTCGCGGTAGCCGAGGATGGTTGAGGGATCGGCCGCCTCGATGATCCGGCGGGCTTCGCCCGGCGTCAGGATGTTCTTGGGCAGGGTTTCCGGCTCCCGGGCGTATTCCAACGCCGCAGCCGGATCGTGCGGGATCACCCCATCTCCAAGGAGGAACCGGAAGAACCCGCGCACCGCGGCAAGGACCCGGTTTTGATACCGCACGCCTCGGGCCGTCCCCCGCAGCGTTGGCTCGTGGTGCTGCCACTTCTGGAAGCCGTGCAAGACCTCCGTCGTCACCGCCGCCGCGTCGGCGACGCGCGTTTCCCCAAAAAACCGGAAGAGGAGCCGCAGCGCCGAAACGTGGTTCATGATCGTGCGCGCCGCATAGTGGCGCACCTCAAGGTGCGCCCGGTAACGCTCGGCCTGTTCCTCGAAAGTCATCGCGGCCCGATGAGGTTGCCGGGCATGGCAACGGGCGCGGGCGAGGCCACGGCCTTCGCCCCGGCGCGCGGATGCGCCCGGCGATGGGACGCCCGCGCCTCGTTCGGCGTGACCCGCGTGTAAACCTGCGTCGTCTCGATCCTGCGGTGCCCGAGCAGCCGCTGCACGTAGGCGATGTTCGCACCCGCCGCCACCAGGTGCGTCGCGCACGAGTGCCGCCAGACGTGCGCCCGGCCCGCTTTGATCCCGCAGGCCCGGAGATAGTTTTTCAAAAGTACGGAGATCGCCTGGGCCGTAACCGGGCCGTGCGGCCGGTTGGCCGAGAGCCACAGCGCCCGTTCCTCGCGCTTGTCCCGTGCCCACTCCGCACGGACCACGCGCAGATACTCGGCCATGTAATCGGCCGCCTTCCGGCCGACCGGAACGACGCGATCCTTCGCCCCCTTGCCGCCGTGGACCCGAACGAAACCGGTCCTGCAATCGATGTCGTGCACCGTCAGGCGGGCCACTTCCCCCAGCCGCAGGCCCGTCGAGTAAAACAGTTCCAGGATCGCCCGGTCTCGCAGCCCGGTTTTCGTTGCCGTGTCCGGCGCCTCGAGGACGCGTTTCGCCTGGGCTCGCGTCAGGACATGACGCGGCAGCCGGTCGGGCAAGGGCGGCAGCGTGAAGCCCGCGCACGGGTTCACGAGCACGGCGTCAACCCCGAGCAGGTGCTCAAAGAACCGGCGCAGTGCCAGGAGCCGCACGTGCTGCGTCGCCACGGTACCCCCACGCTTTTGCAGCCAGGCCGCGTAAGCGCGCACCGTCTCGCCCGTGACGGCTCGCACGTCCGTGGCGCCGATCTCGCCCAGGAAGTCCTCAAAAACGCGCAGCGACCCCTCCTGGCTCCTTATCGTCGCCTCCGAACGGCCGCGCACACTCTGGGCTTCGAGGAAGCGTGCGCACTCTGCCGCGAGTGCCTCGGGCACGGCTGGGAAAGAAGGATGGATATGCGGAGCGGTTCTCATGCCGCGCTCCCGTTGACGGTGGCCGTATGTGCCGCGTCAAAAAGACCCGAGGTTTGCCGTCCGTTCGCGTAAGCAATTGCCGTCTCGCGGCTTGGCTGCTCCACAACCTCGCGCTTTCCGTTCAACGAGGTGCCCACGAGGTTTGTTTTCAGCGCACGAGGTGGTATTTCCGGCCCACGAGGTTCGCTAAAACCGCACGAGGTTAGCCCGATCTGGCCGGCCTCCCGGCGCAACTGCTCGACGCTCTTCAATCCCGGCACGAATCGTCGGCCGCTGTCGCCGTCGTAGCACAACCGATAGGTGAAGACCGACCCGAACCGGCCGCCGAGTGGCACGACGTATTCCAGCTCCACCAGTTCCCCCAGGTGCGTCCTAAGCTGGTATTCGCCCCAGCCCAGCGCCTCGCGCAGCTCCCGGCGGCAAAACTCGACCTTCTCCGACGGCGTCTTCGACCGGGCGGCCTTCCCCCGCACATAGCCCGTCATGCGCTCCAACAGCTCGCGGCCAGGCCGCGACAGGTCGTCCAGCGACATGCCGAACAGTTCGACGGCAAGCTCGTTCGCAATCGCCACGTCGTCCAGCGTCGTCTCGATGTAATTCTGGCCGATCACCTCGTCGTGCCTCACTGGCCGCTGCATCTGGTGCAGGAACGTGACGGCCAGGATCAAGTGCAGGTATTTCGGATTGTCGCGCCGAAAGACGAGCCGGTCGTCGCCATAGCCAAGGAGCGGCTCGTAGTTGTTCGCCACCAAAATAGGCCGCAGGAGCCGCTGGAAAGCATGATGCCGGCGCAACACTTCGCCGCGCGCGTGCCGCGTGCGCAGGCCGTCGAGCGTGTGCCGGTGGCGCTGCGCCTCCAGGATGGCGCGCGTCTGCTCCGGCGACTCGTCAATCGAACTCACGATGAAGCGCGACTTGGTTTCCGGGTCGGTCTTCGGATCGGTCGTCGTCTCGAAGACCGCCGTCGGCCCGTACACCGTGTTCACCTGCGTCTCCATCTTTCCGGTGAGCGGATTTTTGATCGTCGTTTCGATGGCGAGCTTTTTGGCCGAGATCAGATTGCGCACCGCGTAGCGGGCGCCGCTCGCCCCGGCGACTTCCTCGACCGCCAGGCACTTGTGCCGCAGCGAGTCCTCGCCCTTGTAGAAGAGCGCCTGGCTCGATAGCGACGTGAGCTTGATCAGGTCCTCGTCCGGACAGAGTGTCAGCACCGCGTCCTGCAGGTGGCTTTTCCCCGCACCGCTCCCGGAGACAACATGCACCGCCATCGGGTCGGCCATCTTTCGACTGGTCATTGTCAGATACATCAAAAGCCCGTTCACCGCCTCGCCCACGATGCCGAGTTTTTTCAGATCGCGGGTGATGTCGCCGACGAGATCGGCCGAGCGGCCCAGCTTCAGCCCGTCGGCCTTGTCCGGCTCGGACACAATCGCCGCGGCCGGTTTTCCGGCAGATCCCGCCGCGTTCGCCGCGTGCTGCTCGGCGCCAAGCAGCAGTTTCCCGAGATCGGATTCGATCACTTCCGGCGGCAGCCGGAACAGCCGCGCCACCTCCGCCGCAAAGAGGCGGCGGGCGCGCGCCGAGTAAAGATCGAGCGTTTCCACGTGGAATCGGCCCGGCTCCCCGCCCAACGCCTTCACCGTCGCGCGCAACCGGGTCGCTCCCGCCCGCTCCACCGCCACGACCTCGTAGCGCCGTTGCGACCGGATAAGCGCAAAGCCGTTCTCCCTGGGCTCGATCGTTTCTTCCTTTCCAGCCGTTACCGGCTCAGGCTGCGGCTTCGGCTCCGCTGCGGCCATGAGAGAGGCAAATTCGGCAGCCGAACGGCTGGGATGGGAGAAAAAAGCGTTGGCGTCCTTCACGCCCTCCGGCCAGGCCAGGACGCGCACCGGAACCGCTGGTGTCCGGCCGGCCAGGAGTTCGAGCAACCGGGCCTGGAGCCGCTGCGTCCCGGCGCGGCCCGCCTCGTCGTTGTCGAGAGCGAGGAGGATTTCGCGCGCCTCAGTTTCGCGCACGAGTTTCTCGTGGTGCTCGGTCCAACCTTCCGCGCCGTAGAGCGGTACCACCGCCCGCTCGCCCGCCTGCCACACGCTCAGAGCGTCCAGGATTGATTCGACGAGGGTCACACGCGCGGCGTGCTTTGCCGCCGCCGCGTTGAACACGGCCCGGTGGCCCCCGGCCAGATACAGGTGCGGCGTCGCCTCGGCAGGCAGTTTTCCTCCCAATCCCTCCACCTTGCGGCCGTACAGGCCGACGACGATACTGGCCTCGTCCCGGATCGGCACCACCACCCGGCCGTAAAACACCTCGTTGCCCTTCGCGTTCAGGACGCCGAGCGATTGAAGCTGAGAGAGGATTTCCCCGGAGGAAGGCAGCGCCGATTTGAGCGTCCCGTTGCAGTAGCCCACCTGGAAGCTCTCCAGCATCGCCGCATCGGCCAGATTCCGGCTGGCCAGGTAATCGAGCCCCGCCCGGTCCGCCTTGAAGAGTGTGCGGTGATAAAACCCCGCCACCCGACCCAGCAGCTCAGCGGCGACGTTCGACGGGACGACGACGGGGATTTTTTCTTTCTCCAGCCGTGCCGCCGTCTGGACGCCGGGCAGCGTCGAGAGCAGCCGCACCGCCGCCTCCTTGTCGCTCATCCCGTCCTTCTTCGCCACAAACTGGATCGCGTTGCCCGCCGCCCCGCAGGTCGGGCTCATGCACCGCCACAGTCCTTTGCTTGGGCTGACCCGTAGCGATGGCTTGGTATCGGCATGGAACGGACACAGGCCGACCCAATCCTTTCCCTCACGCTTCAGTTCGACGCCGCGGGACTCAATCACCGCCACCAGATCCACCGCACCCTTGATCGCCGCAAAATCCACCCGGCTGCCGCCGGAGGGTGTCAAGCCCGCGAAAGATGTTTTTGACATGCCGCCCAGTTACCGTATTGCTTGTAATCATGCAAGGGATTTCGCCCATTCCCGGTAACTGCCCGTATAATGACGACATGCCCGGAGGTCGTCCCCCAAAACTAAAACGCTCCGAGTTCGGTGAGCGCCTGGTGTCCATCCGCCAGCGCGCCGGACTTTCTCAAACTCAGGTCGCCGACAAACTCGGCGTCTCCCAGCAAGCCTATGCCGGCTGGGAGCGGAGCACCACCGCCTTGCGCCCCGACGATCTCGCCAAGCTCGCCCAAGTCCTCGGCACCCCTACCGATGAGTTGCTGGGCAGCAAGCCTGCCATCCCCAAGCGCGGCGCTGGACCGGTCGGCAAGGCCCGGCAGGTTTTCGAGCGAGTCAGCCAGTTGCCCCGCGCCACCCAGCAACGCATTCTCGCCAACGTCGAGGATGCCCTCACCGCCTACGAGGTCCGCAAGGCCGGATGAGCGGGGCAACGACCGGCCCCGGCGGGTTTCTTCTTTAAATGCCCCGCGCCGCAGGCCGCCGTTCCCCTGGCCGTTGCCGCCGGTTTTCCCCCCGCGTTTGCCGGACGACTCCCGGGGCTTTTGCCCCGCGGTTCACGGCGTGTCCGGCCGGACTTCCCCCGGGCCGGTGGCGGACGGACCTCGGGAGGATTCCGGGATCACTCCCGGCCCAAGTTGCCGAAGATTTCGGCTGCCAACTGACGGCCGTTTCCCCGGCCGATTGCCCCGCGTTCTCCACGACAGTCGCGGGCGATTTGCCGGACGCCCCCGTCGGCCGCCTCCAGCCGGTCTCGGCCGTCGTCAATCGTTGCGCCCAAAGCAAGGGGTAGGGTGTCGCCGTAAATTGGGAAACACGCGATGTGTTTCCCACACTCACCCGCGCATGCGGTCGGATAGGCCGCGGTTGCGGCTTGTTCGACGAGGGACAGCGACCAACGGGAGCGGTCTCGCCGAGTCGAGGCCAGCGCTATTGAGCTCGCAGGTCCCACCCGATCCGGTTTGCCGTCAGTTCCTCGCAACTCACAAGTCCAGCCACTGCCTCATCAGCGTGTGCCATCAGGTCGTCGAACGAGCCGAATCGGAATCGAGTGTCGGCCGGGAGCATCACGGCATTCTCGATCTTCATCTTGTAGCCTACGCAGAAGGTCTTGAAGTAAATGTCCTTCTTCGTCTTTGCGTCCAGAAGCCGGGCTTTCACGAGCACCGACGGCTCATAATGCACGGAAAACCCTCCGGAAACGTACCCCACGACGCCGAACCAAACCGAAAGGATCGCGTCCGCATCGACGTGGACGCCAGAGTAGTCATCGCCTTTCCCGTCGGCCGCCTGCTTCGGCGCCTGGTCGCGGACCACCATCACGTCGTAGCCGACTGCCTTCAGGCTGCGCTCGACGTCCGCCATCATCTCTTCCGAGAGCGCCGGGCGCTTCGCCAGAATCGCCGCAAATTGCTTGCTGTGGTCGGCGTTCACGCCGCCTTGGATCAAGCCGCCGACAGCGCCGAACGCCATAGCGGCCCCGCCCATGTTCATCACCAACACGCGCTGGGGGACCGGGCTGAGTGTCTGGAGCAGCGCGATCCGCTTGATCGGGGCAGCGGAGGCGTGCTGCATTTCGATGTTCGGCACCGACGCGCAGCCAGCCATGGCCACGCTGACGAGGGCCGCCACACGGACCGTCACGGTTTTGATGTTCATGGGCTGTGTCTCGGAAGATTTCTCGACGAACTACGCGATCACGGGTTGCTCTGATAATTTAAGTCGCCCTTAAACTGCCATTGTCCCGCTAGTGTACCTGCCGATGGGCCACCCGTTTCATCCCAAAGCTCCACGGTAAACGTTCTACCGTCCAACGAAGCGCGAAGGCGATAATGTCTGTTGGCAGTAAACTGCACGGTTATGTATCCACCGCCTTGGACTGAGTAATTAGTCGTAGCATTTCGATTCCCGATGCCTTGACTGTAATAGCAGTCGACATCGAGAACGTGTCTCCCGGGGCTGAGATATGCTTCGTACGACCCGCTTGAAGAACCGAGCCGCATTGCAGAAGGCGCAGCAAATTGATCAACGTGCTGAATGTAAATCGACAGCGAAGAAGAAGGGGCAACGAGAACGGCCGCGGAATCGTTTTGTCGGGTATACGTATACGGTGGCCCGAACGCGCATCCCGGAAGCACTACGCAAGCTGCCAAAAAAACCGCCAACCAGGTCAGTAGTGGCATATTAGTGCGGCCGTCGACGTGCGCCGTTGAGCGTCGGGTTATGATGAATACTGGACTGTTTTGGCCTGATGGCATGTGACCTTATTTCAGTAAAGCACCGACCATGGTGTGCCCTGAGCCCAATAGCCGCCTTTGATGCTATCCAGAGGATAACTTATCCCGTGCTTGCCGACCTTGGGTTGAAGCAGGTTGTATCCCTGGCTTACCGCGCCGGAGATCGGCTTCTCGGCGTCGGCAAAATCATTGCCCGCGACCGGAATGTAGTTGGAAAACAGATATTTCAACCCGGCACCACCGAGCCCTGTGAACAAGCCTGAGCTGAAAGTCTTGCCTCCGAGTCGCGAACTGGCCCCTCCCATAAGAGCGCCTGAGACTAGTGCGAATGGGTCCTTAAGGGACGGATACTCGTGGAAGAAGGGCTCGGTGTATGTCGCAAGCGTTTGAGTCGCAATGCCAGCTTCCTGACCCCAAAAGCCCGTCATGAAACCTTTGCCGTGCTTGTTCATGGAGCCGAGACCGCCGACTACACCTTTTGCCGCGTCCTCGGCAATGTCCGTAACCAGTCCAGCATTTTGCGGAGGCGCGAATGCCTGCTCCGCGCCACTCGCAAGTCCGCTCCAGAAGCCAACGCTTGCATCCTTGTCCTCCAAATTGCTAACCGCTGCACCTTCTAGCCCGCGCCCAGCTACCGCCAGGGCATTATTCATCGTTAGGCCGCCCTTTGAGCCGATGTCCGTCACCTTAAGCCACCCACCGGAACCAGTGTCGCCGTTCGCTCCGTTCAAGTAATCTTGTCCCGCTCCAATTCCAGCAAGTAGGGCACCTCCTTCCGCACCCTGAAGTCCTGATTTTAGCGCTCTTCCGAAATTCTCTCCGCTCATCGCCCCTAAGGAGACGCCACTGACAAATCCGCCCGCGGCTCCGGCGACAACGTCGGCCCCAGCAAGAGACGCTTCCACAGAAAGGTCGGTGCTGAAGTAGATTTCCGAAAAAGCCCAAGCGTCCACTTCCTCGCCAACGAAAACCGAAGCCACAATGGCCGCCGCCATTTCAACATAGCTTCTCCCGTGATCCCAGTTGATCGCGGCCTGCTGCCCGATCTTGAGGATGGTGTGATCCCACAGCTTGGAGAGCCAGGAGTTCCCGTTGACGTCGAAGTTGTTGATGCCGTCATTGCCGCAGAACCCGTAAAGATTAACGCCGCCTGCTTCCTCGATCGGGTCCCGGTTGATGAATCTCCCCAGGCTCGGGCTGTAATATCTTTGGCCGTAGCAAACTAAACCAGTCTCCGAGTCCGTATAATTGGAGGCGAAGCGAATAGGATTATCCGACACCGACAAATCGGAACTTGGCGTCTCACGTCTCAAGGGTTCGCCAAATGGACCGTACTCATAGACTGCTGCGACATCTCCGTCGTATCGAACCAGCGAGGCCACATTGCCGTTGCCATCGCTCGTTGCGAAATAGTCAGTTGTGCCGAGAAGATTCCAGCTTCCGTCATAGTTAAAATTGGTAAGCTCTATAAACGAACCCGCCGAATTGGCCCCTCCTGGGCCCCACGCATACGATCGGATGAGGTGTCCCGAAGTGTCTGTCTCAGCGATCGGGTTCCAACCTGAATAGATATACCGGTGATCGAACGTCACCTGCGAGGTGTCGATATTCCTCACGCTTTTCTCGGCGCGGCGCCCCAGATAATCGTAGGTAAATACCAAACTTAGCCTCGTGTAACCCATGCCTGAGGGTAACGAACTGCCCATGCCGGAAAGACGGTTCTCAGCATCGTAACTATAGTTCCATACGCCGTCGGTCAAAAGGTTCCCATCAGCGTCATAGGTTAGAGTCTGGACCTGGGCGGGAATGAAGAAATTATGGTTCTGGTTTGCCGAACCAGCAGTAACAGTCACGCTGCTTTGAACGGGCGCAGATTGATTGGCAGGGAAGAAATCGGCACCATAATTCCGGTCGACTTGTGCGGTCGTTGCTCCAGTTACTTGCGCTTGATAACCTAAAGCTGTGTTTCCAAGCACGCGAACCGCTTCGTTTTCCACAGACGAGTACTGGTTAAGGCTGTTGGGAACATATTGATTATCGTCCGAACCGCTCGATTCGCCCGCAGAAGTTCTATTACCGATTGAATCGTAAGCGTATGCAAAGGTTCTTCCCGGCAGTTGGCTGCTTCCATTGCCAGTGTTCATCGAGGCTGAATGAAGTTGGCCAAAAGCATCATAGGAGTAGCTATTATAGACGCTGTTATAGGCCGTTCCCGAGAAGTAATCGGCATACGCACTGCCTCTCTGTGTTGCGGTAAGACGTTGCCGCTTGCCATTATAGGCATAATCAAATTCCGTCACTACGTTGCCCCCAGTGAGACCTTGGTTGGTTGTCAGCAATGGCCTGGTGGAGTCATAGGAACAGCTCACAGTGAAATTATTGCTGTTTGCCAGTGGATTTACCGTATAACCGGAGAGCAATTCAGCATTCGATAGATAAGTGTAAACAAAGTTACGGGTAGCGCTCGTTCCGTTGGTGGCGTTGACGCCAACGAGCTGTCCAAGATTGGAATGGACCAACTGTTGCACAATGTCGCGAGAGGGATTTCCACTACTTCCGAATTCGAATCCGCTCGGCCGCCCTGAGACCGTTGCGGTTTGATATTGGCCGTTGTAGTTATCCGACGAGGAAACCCCAGAAGTTCCGTCATAAAGTTGTGTAACAACGCGCCCTGAATAGAACGTCCCGTCCAGCGACTCGGAGTCGACTTGATTCCCGTAACCACTGTCGAAGTTGAAGGTCCGTGTGCCGACAGCATCGGCGACCGTTGCCAGCTGACCTGATCGGGCATAGGTGTACGTTACGCCGACCGTACCGTCATTATAGACCTTTGTAAGAAGCTCCTCTGTGTTGCTGTCGTAGCCGTACGTGGTACTTACAAGTGCGTTGCCTTGAACGTTGTTGATCGGCCGAGCCCAGGTTCGAGTATTCATCGTGCCGCAAACGTTGTATGTGAACGTGACCTGCTTTCCCGTTGGATCCGTTTTCGATAGTAGAAGGCCCGAAGCGGGGTCGTATTGCCACTGCGTTTCTGCGGTCGAATTGCTGCTGCCCCAGTACGTCGTCATCGTCTGACGGGCTCCGTAAACATCATAGGTGTACGCAATCGGGTATGCGCCGGTGCCGCCCTGTTGCAACACCAACCCCAATGGGCTATAGGTTAAGCCGGTCACATTGCCAGAGGCATCGGTTGAGGAATTCCGTCGCCCAGCACTGTCGTATCCATATGTGAATAAGGTCACTGGGCTCGTGTCGGAAACCGTGTAGGGGAGGGTCGAGCCGCTAAAATAGGCCGTTGTAATTGGCTTCCCACGGGTGTCAGTTACCGTTGTCTGGCGCTCCAGAGTGTCATATCCAAACTGTGTCGTCAGATTGTCAGCGCCGGTGATTTGGGTTTCGAGGCCGTTCACAGTCACTGTAACCAGGGGATTAGAGAAGCCGGGTTCTGTTGTTGTGGCGGTGACCGTCTTAGTGCTGGTGTTTACCGTCGTGCTTTGATCGACGGTATTTGTGTATTCATCAACGGCCATTGTCTCCTGAAGTTGATTTGCGGAGAAACCGGTCAGTCTCTGCATGACTGATGTTGTGAGGCTATTGGCGCTGTTAAGGGTTGGGTAGGTAGTCGTGTCTTTTTGCAGCCAGTAGCCATTAGAGCCCGACTGGACATAGGTGTTATACGCGGTCATTCGGTCGGCTGAGTTTGTGACTAATGCTCCCGTGCCAGCGATATCAAGGCCTTGCGCGGTCAACTGCCCCATGGCATCGTATTGGTAGAGAGTGTTTGCATAGCCCGTCCTCGCCGTCGAAAGCAAGTGGCCGGTTCCCGCAGTGGAATTGGCTGGGGAGTTATCATAGGTGTTCTGAACCACAAACGGTGTGCCTCCTCCGAAGGATTGTTTCGTCACAGAGTACGTTCGGCCAAGCCAGTCAACCACACTTACCGTATACCTAGCCGATGCAGAGCTGCCGTAATATATTTTAGCATCTAGGAAGCCGCTTGATGTGGCGTCTAAGTAATAATTGTAGTACTCAGGAATTACAGCAGTTCCTGTGAGTGACGCGAGACGTCCGTCAGCTTGATAGGTTTCCACCTTTGTTCCGCCATCTCCATAGGTAATAGTGCGAGTCCAGTCATTGGTGCCATTTACGGAATAGGCGTAGGAATACGAAACAGCCGCGAGACCGGCGGAGGCTCCCGGTGGGGTCACTTGGGTAAGTCGCCCGGCGTCGTCATATGTATATGCAGTGCTAATTGACTCGCTGCCATTAGTGACCGATTTACTCGTCGAGCGCCCGACTGCATCGTACAAAAGGTTGGTGGTGCTCCCACCAACCTTTGCGATAGAACTCACGCGCCCTGCGTAGTCATAACTGTAATCAAACGCGATACCGGAAGCATCTGTTAGAGAAGTCATTTGCTGGCCGTTATACGCAGGAGTTACGACCGAGCCGTTTGGCTGCGTTATCTGCACGGGATTGCCCGCATAGTCATAAGCATAGTTCGTCGTCCCTGTCGGTTGCCAGCCGCTCAACCAAGCATACGACTGCGTCGAGCGAATTAGTCCAAGAGGATCTCGTATCGTCACGACCATGGTCGATTTTCCATTGATCAGATAAATCGGGTCGACTGGAAACCCGTTGTAGCTTGAGTAGCTGGTGCCTCCGGAAGAGGCATTGTTACTGCCGGTAATCACTGCAATACTTGAAGAAAATCCGAACTGAGCGTCAGCGGTGAAGGTGTAATTGCTGGCGTTAAAGTCGCCACGCAGATAAGCGTAAGATTGTTGAACCCCATTCGGCCCTATTGTCGAATACGGCTGACTTACCACCAAGGGATCGATGCCGTTCTCTGCGAAAAACTTGTTTGTCGACGTAAGAGTGCCGACAGAGTCGGTGCTAGCTGTGGTAACGGCCTCGGTCACATAATCGGTCACTATGGTTCCATCTAGGTATATGCCGACGCTCGTAAAATTATCCGTGTATGCCGTTTGAGAATAGCCCGTCGTGACGCCGTTGACTTGCGTCAATTCGGAATACGGGCGGGTAGGCGCGCCGTAGGGGTCGATTGTCCACTGAAGTGTTGTCACGTCGCCGGCTCCCGTATTTTGTGTCACCAAATTTGGACTATTGTTAAAGGGACGATATATATGGTTTAGCATCCCGGTTGTGAGTGTCGGCGTGGCTGGGTTATAATAGTCGTAGGCTACCCATGAGCCGTCAGTAGAGATGCTCGACTCGAAGAAACCATAGCTACCCGGATTGGCTGCGTTAGACCCTTGATAATAGGTGTAGGAATTTGTCACGGTGTTCGTGCTACCGATAGCTGTGCTCACAAGTTCCTCTCCCCAATTATAGGTTGCGAAGTCATTGCCGATCGTCGCCGCAGCGGCATCGCCCGGCGTATTGACTACAAGGCCCTCAGTTCGTGCGCCGGGTTGTCCGCCCCACGTTCGCGTTTCCTCGGCAATTTGGGATTGTTCGGACGTATTCCATTTATTCAAAGTCCATATGTATGAATTCATGCCGGATCCAGTGCGGGTAAGCGTCGTCACCTGCGTCAGCGCCGGCTGCGAGGGATTGTCATTGGCGGACGTGGTCTCATAGGTAATCTTGGTGATTTGGAGTGAATTGTTCCCGCTGAGCCCCTGGGAGATCGTATATTGAACGAATGGCTGCCCCGTGAATGTATAGGGGGATACCGTGCCTGTGATTTGCGCGATGTTATAGAAAGAGATCGTGTACTCGGTGCTGCTAATTGTTTCGATGTCTACAAGCGCCTGATCGGCCAGTACTTGCCTAAGATATCCAGTGGTCGGATTAATATACGGTTCCACCTCAGTTGAGGGCGAGATATATTGCAGGCCGCCTGGCGTATAGACATTGCTCCATGTGGCCTCCGTTCCGGAGTCGACTATGCTTAGGTAACCGGCACTCGTTCCGTTCATTTGCCCCCCAAGGGAGACTTGCCATGAAACCATCCCGCTTTGTATTTGAGAACAGACACCGGCCTTGGGGACATTGCCATCTAGGCGAAGCAATTGAACCGTGATAGATTTATCAATCTTGCTGCTGTATGCATCGTAACTCCAGCACCGCTGAGGCAGTCCGTTGATGAGTAGATCGTAGCCTGGGGGCGGCGCGAAATAAAATGACCCGTGGGCGTAGGCCACAGTCAATTCGCCCGAATACAAAAAATTTGGGATTAATTGCACCGTAGCCAACGGCGTGGTAACAGATCCAGAAAACCCACTCTCCGAAAGATTAACGAATTCACCTGGAAAATCAGATGATGGAACCGCTCCTGATAGCTGCAATTCGAGCAGGGTTGTTCCGTTACCTCCTGAAATTGGTCCGCCTGTCGCCCACATCTTTATCGGAACGGCCGCCGGATTTCCTGGGCTCTGGCCTCGGACCGTCATTGTGCCAATAGCAATGGCGCAGAAGATGGGAAGATAACGGGAAAGCGCGTTTTTCATAACGACACCTCAATATTTGTTATTGGACGCTTGCGGCATAAGCCCGTTTTTGGGCTTCGAAAGCGTCCATCTGCTGCAATCTTGTCAGAGCGACGACGGCCAAGCTTGTCGTGCTGGGAGAGAGCGCTATTGCGGCCGCATAATACTTCTCGGCTGATGCTCTGTCCCCAAAATACTGTTCGTAAAGCTGGGCCTGGAGTTCCTTTTCGTTGGCGACTTCTGCGGGGTTGCTCGACGCCGTGTATGACTGGTCCGCTTGAGCTAGGTGGTTAAGTGCCAGTTTTGCGATTGCATACGCGAGCGCCGGATTTCCCACGTTTCCGAAATAGTGTGCGACTCTGATCAAATCGAATGCGGATTCCTTGTTCCAGCTGGGCGTTCCCATTTGCTGCACGTTTGCCTGCTCCAGTACCGCCTCTCCTTGCGTAAAGTCTTGTGCAGAGAAGTAGGACAGGCTGGAGGCGAAGCTCTGTAGCTTCGCTTGCACTGCGGTGCTTGTATTGCCTGTCCCTCCTGCCGGGGCTGTTGTCGTTTGCGCTGCGAGCGTTGCCACGGTCAAGAAGAAGAAGGTAGTGAGTTTGGCGTTCATGGTGATTCCGGTTGTTATAAAGTGGGTCGGAGATGTAAGTATTGTTGTCGAAATGGTTACTCCTAGCTACCCTTAGCCCGTCGGAAGGAGCAGCTTGAGTTGCGGATTCGTCGTGGGCGTGGGCGTCGGAATTGGCGTAGCAGACGGAGTCGGCGTTGGAGACGGCGTAGGCGTTGACGTAGGCGTTGGCGTTGGGCTCGGCGTAGGGGTGGGTGTGGGCGATGGAGCTGGATTAATGGTCATCGTAACCGTCGTGTACGCACCGAGACCGTAACTGTTGGATGCGGCAAACTGCGGGGTGTAGGTTCCTGCCGTTGTGGGCGTCCCAGAAACTAATCCCGTGTTGGAATTCCATGTAGTCCCCGCAGGCACCGTTCCCATTTCAGCATAGGGCGTCGTCGGATTGTTGCTAAACGTCGCCGTGTAATTGAATGCGACGCCAACGGTACCCGACTTATTGGTGGGACTCGTCAGCTGTGGTTTGGGCCCGGGCGTCGGGCTAGGCGTAGGAGACGGCGTGGGCGAGGGTGTCGGTGTTGGAGTCGGTGCCGCCGTGGGTGTCGGAGTGGGCGTAGGAGTCGGCGTAGGCGTAGGAGTTGGCGTAGGTGTAGGGCCACCGGTGACGGTGAACGTGCCCGACAGGAGCGGCGTTCCGGGCTGCCCGGTACCAGACATGATATCTATGGTATATGTCCCTGCGGTAGTCGGTGTGAACGTACCTCCACCTTGCGCAGTGACACCCGAAAAGCCGGGTAAACTTGTCCAAGAGCCAGAGCCAATCTTGTACCAGCCCGATGCCGTGGTATAGCCGCTGCCGCCCGCATACGCATAATTGACCTGCGTCCCGGAGCTGACCGATCCCCCTTTCGGCGGGGAATAGGTGAATGCGATGCTAGCCGTCGCCTTTTGCGCCGTGGCGAAGAAGCCGACAAAGCAAACGAATGCCAAAGCGAGCGCCTGCCTGAGTCTCCCTTGGACCGCATTCGAAGCCACAAATGAAAGCGGACCCGCCTGGGAAAGTATTTTATTCGTTCTCATGCCGTTTTATATAGGACAATTCTCTTTAGCGAAATCGAACCCAGCATCCCATCCACCCGGGCGCCGCATGCATTCTCTCCCCATTGGAACCCGGATTGAATCCACGTCGCGTTGCCATCTCCCTTCGCCGCTGCCTGCATTTACGCGCTCCAGCATGACTCAATCTGTTTCCCCTCAGAGCGCTCGGTGCGAAACTTATTAATACGTATTTATAGGTACTATATTAGAATATAGAATGATCATTATTAATATTATCGTGGGACGGTCTTCCACCCGGGGGGAGCATATTAAGGCCCAAAGGGGCTCACTGAGCCCCAGGGCCCGTGGATCCCGATGGGCCTGCGCGGCACACGACCCCATGTTCTCAGATTTCAAACACGCATTGAAGCGCTTGAGCCGGTCGCCCGGCTTCGCCAGCGCAATGAGCGCCGCTGCGCCTACGCCTTAGGCTTCTTCGCCGCGCGGGCAGCGGGCGCCTTGACGAGGAAGGGTTCGAGAAGGCCCGCCTGCGAGGGCGGGAACCTGCCGGTCACGAGGACGCCGTCCTCCGTGTGCTCCTGCTCCTGGACGTGGCCCAGGGCGTGCAGCCGCGCGACCAGGTCGTAGCGGTCGAGCGGGATCAGCACGCGCACCGTCCCCAGGTCGCTCGCGATCATCTCTCGGCAGCGGTCGAGCAGCGAGTCGATGCCGGCGCCCGTTCGCGCGCTCACGAGGAGCGCGTCGGGAACGGCGTGCCGCGCCGCCCGCAGCTCGGACGCATCGGCGAGGTCGATCTTGTTGAAGACGTTGACGACGGGCCGGTCTGCCGCGCCGAGTTCGGCCAGTACGCTCAGGGTCGTCTGCCGGTGCTTCTCGAAGTGGGGGTTCGTGACATCGACCACGTGGATCAGGAAGTCGGCGACCAGCACCTCCTCGAGCGTGGCCTTGAACGCCTCCACCAGCCCGTGCGGCAGCCGCCGGATGAAGCCCACCGTGTCGGTAAGGAGCAGCTTCTGGTTGCCGGGCAGCACCAGCTGGCGCGTGGTCGGATCGAGGGTCGCGAAGAGCTTGTCCACGGCCAGCACCTGCGAGCCGGTGAGCGTGTTCAGGAGCGAGGACTTGCCGGCGTTGGTATAGCCCACGATCGAGGCGGTCGGCACGGGCACCCGCACACGCCGGGTGCGCTGGACGCCGCGCTGGCGCACGACTTGGGCCAGCTCCTCCTTCAAATGGGCGATGCGGGCGCGTACGACGCGCCTGTCCTGCTCCAGCTGCGTCTCGCCCTCGCCGCCCATCGAGCCCTTGCCTCGCTGCCTGGAAAGGTGGGTCCAGGCCCGGGTGAGGCGGGGTAGCGAGTACTCCATCCTTGCCAGGGCCACCTGGAGGACCGCCTCGCGCGTGTGGGCCCGGTCGGCGAAAACCTCGAGGATCACCTCCTGGCGATCGATGACCGCCATGCCTGCGAGCTCCTCCCAGTTGCGCTGCTGGCCGGGCGAGAGCGCTGCGTCGAAGACGATGACCTCGGCCCCGTCCTCCTTGGCCATGGCGGAGAGCTCCTCGGCCTTGCCCTTGCCGAGGAGAAGCGCGGGCGAGGGGTCGCGAAGCTTCACCAGCGTCGTGCGCACCACCGACAGACCGAGGTTCTCCGTCAGCTCGGTGAGCTCGGACAGAAGCTCCTCGCCCTCGCCGGCGGGCATCTCCTGCGTCTGGACGCCGATGAGGAACGCGCGCTGGGCCTTGGGAAGGGTGGGAAGGAAGTCTGCCATTTAAAAGGTTGCGGTGTCGGGTTGGGGCACATGGGCTTGCCCACGATCGAGTGCCAACCTAAGCTCGTCTTCAAACCAAGGCAAAACTAATGGCCGCCTGTTCACTACTTGTCGTGGATGATGAACCCGGGATCCGGGAGCTCATGGCCATGATGCTGGAGGCCGAGGGCTATTCGGTCATGGCGGCGCAGGACGGGCTCGAGGCCTCGAAGATGATGGCGACGAAGCCGGTGGATGTCGTGATCACCGATCTGCTGATGCCGGAGCGGGACGGGCTGGAGTTCATCGCCGAGATCCGCAAGAAATACCCGGCCGTGAAGATCATCGCCATGTCGGGCGGCGGCCACATCGCGAGGGACTCGTACCTCAAGATCGCGAAGAATTTCGGTGCGCATTACCTGCTCGAGAAGCCGTTCAGCCAGGCGGGCGTCCTCGGGGCGATCGAGACCGTCCTGAAGCTTCCCTAGGACGGGAGCGCGAACACGACGCAGACGGGCATGGGGAGCGCGATTGTCCCCTCCACCCGGCTCAACCGCCCGCTTGTGGCGTCGATTCTGAAGGAGCACGCCGTGTCGCTGTCCTGGTGGGCGCACACCAGCCACATGCCGTCCGGGCTGATTGAGAAGTGCCGGGGCCCCTTGCCGCCGCAGGGGACGACCTCGACGGGCGAGAGCAGGCCGCTGTCCGGGTCGATGGCGAAGACGGCGAGGGTGTCGGGCCCGCGGCTTGAGCCGTAGAGGAAGCGGCCGCCGGGGTGGACCTGAACCTCCGCCGCGGTCGCGGCGCCGCTGTATCCCCCCGGCAGGACGGAGACCGCCTGCAGCGGCTTGAGGGTTCCGCCTTCGGCTTCGTAGGCATACGTCACGACCGTGTTGTTCAACTCGTGGATCACGTAGGCGTTGCGTCCTGACCGGCCGAAGGCCAGGTGCCTGGGGCCGGCCCCGGGCTGCGAGGCGACGAAGGCCGGGGACGCGGGCTTGAGCCCCGCGGGCTCGCGCGTCACCCGGTAGGTGTAGACCCGGTCGAGCCCGAGGTCGCACACCAGGGCATACCTGCCGTCAGGCGAGAAGCTGGCGGAGTGGACATGGGCGCTGTCCTGGCGGGTGGGGTGGGGCCCCCTGCCCGTGTGGGCGACGACCGCGGGCTCGCCGATCGCGCCCCCGGGGCCAAGCGGGAAGGCCGCGGCGAGCGCAAGGTGGTAGTTCGCCGCCACGCCGATCCGGCCCGTCCTGTCGACGGCGATGTGGCAGGGCGTCGGGCCTGCGCCCGGGGGCAGCTGGTGCAGGGGCTTGAGCGCCGGGCCGGCCGGGCCGACCTGGAAGGACGAGGCCCATTGCGGGCCCGCGCAGACCGCGTAGAGCACGGTCCCGTCCGGCGCCAGCGCGAGGAACGTGGGATTGGGCGCCTCGGCCGCAAGGACGGGGGGGCTTAGCGCGCCCGTGCTCGGGTCCAGCTCGCTGCAGTAGATCCCCCGGCTCGACGAGCGGGTGTAGGTGCCGAAGTAGAGGCGAAGCCGCGGTGAGCCCATGCCCCAGAAGAAGCGCGGGTAGAGCGTGAACACAAGCCGCCAGAAGCGGCTGCGACGCGGGGAGGAAGGGCCCCGCCGGGCGGCACCGCCCGGCCCGATGAGGACCGAGGGCGGTGCCGCCGAGGCGTTGGCTCCTGGATAGGGACTATTTCTTCGCCAGCAGGTCGGCCACCGCGGCTTGGGCCGCCGCGAGGCGGGCCACCGGCACCCGGTAGGGGCTGCACGAGACGTAGGACAGTCCGAGCTTGTGGCAGAACTTGACCGAGTCGGGGTCGCCGCCGTGCTCGCCGCAGATGCCCAGCTTGATTCCGGGGCGCGTGCGCGAACCCTTCTCGATCGCGATCTGCATCAGCTTGCCGACGCCGGTCTGGTCGATCGACGCGAACGGGTTCTTCTTGAAGATCTCGGCCTCCTGGTAGGCGCCGAGGAACGAGCCCGAGTCGTCGCGGGACATGCCGAGGCAGGTCTGCGTGAGGTCGTTCGTGCCGAAGCTGAAGAATTCAGCGGTTTCCGCGATCTCGTCGGCCGTGAGGGCGCCGCGCGGGATCTCGATCATCGTTCCGACCGTGTAGACGATCTTGGTCTTCTTCTCCGCCTGGACGGCCTTCGCGACCTCGTGGACCAGGGCGACCTGCAGGTCGAGCTCCTTCTTGAAGGCGACCAGCGGGATCATGATCTCGGGCTTGGCCTTGAAGCCGGCCTTGTTGGCATCGGCCGCGGCTTCGAACACCGCGCGGGCCTGCATGGCCGTGATCTCTGGGTACTTGATTCCGAGGCGGCAGCCGCGGAACCCGAGCATCGGGTTGAACTCGTGCAGCTCGTGCACCCGGTTGGTGATCTTGTCGACCGTGATGCCGAGCTTCTTGGCGAGGTCGGCCTGCGACTCCGCCGTGTTCGGGAGGAACTCGTGCAGTGGCGGGTCGAGGAAGCGGATCGTGGCCGGCAGGCCCTTGAGGGCCTTGAAGATGCCGAAGAAGTCCCCGCGCTGGTAGGGCAGCAGCTTGGCGAGGGCCGCCTCGCGCGCCTCGACGGTGCTGGCGAGGATCATCTCGCGCATGGCGTCGATGCGGTCGCCCTCGAAGAACATGTGCTCCGTGCGTGTCAGGCCGATGCCGACGGCGCCGAACGCGACGGCGACAGACGCCTGGTCGGGCGTGTCGGCGTTGGTGCGCACGGACATCTTCGTGGCCTTGGAGCACCACTTCATCAGCTGGCTGTAGTTCTTGAACTTCTCGGTCTGCTGGGCGGCCTTGTCGTCGTGGATGAGACCGGCGACGATCTCGGAGGGGGCCGTCTTGATCTGGCCTGCGTAGACGACGCCAAGGGTCCCGTCGATCGAGAGGAAGTCTCCCTCGCTGATCGTCAGGCCGGCGACGCTGAGCACCTTCTTGTCGTAGTCGATGTGCAGGCCGGCGGCGCCGCACACGCAGACCTTGCCCATCTGGCGGGCGACGAGCGCCGCGTGCGAGGAGACGCCGCCGCGGGCGGTGAGGATGCCCTCGGCCGCGATCATGCCGCGCAGGTCCTCGGGAGAGGTCTCGACGCGCACGAGCAGCACCTTCTCGCCCTTCTCGGCGGCTGCGACGGCGCGGTCGGCGTTGAAGTAGATCTTGCCGGTGGCGGCGCCGGGGCCCGCGGGAAGGCCGCTGGCGATCACCTTGGCCTTCTTGACCTCGTTGAGGTCGAAGACCGGGGCGAGCAGCTGCTCGAGCTGGTCGGCCGGGTTGCGCAGGATCGCGGTCCTCCAGTCGATGAGCCGCGCCTTCTCCATGTCGATCGAGAACTTGAGCGCGGCCATGGCCGTGCGCTTTCCATTGCGGGTCTGCAGCATGTAGAGCTTGCCCTCCTGGATCGTGAACTCGATGTCCTGGACGTCCTTGAAGTGCTTCTCGAGGATGGCGCGCACCTTGAGCAGCTCCGCGTACGACTTCGGCATCTGCTCCTTCAGCTTGAGGACGGGCTCCGGGGTGCGCACGCCGGCGACGACGTCCTCACCCTGGGCGTTGATCAGGAATTCACCGTAGAACTCGTTGGTGCCGTTGGCCGGGTTGCGCGTGAACGCGACGCCCGAGCCGGAGGTCTCGCCGGTGTTGCCGTAGACCATGGCCTGCACGTTGACGGCGGTGCCCCACTCGGTGGGGATGTTGTACTTGCGCCGGTACACGATGGCGCGGTCGTTCATCCAGCTGCCGAAGACGGCGCCGGCGGCCCCGAGGAGCTGGTCCCAGGGGTCGTTCGGGAAGGACTTGCCCGTGCGCTCAAAGACGAGCGCCTTGAAGCGCTTGACGAGCTCCTGCTGGTCCTCCGCCGTGAGCTTCGAGTCCTCGATGGCCGCGTGGTACCTCTCGGTCTTGAAGGCCTCGATGGCCGTCTCGAACGGCTCGTGGTCCTCGCCCTCCTTCTTCTGGACGCCGAGAACGACGTCGCCGTACATCTGGATGAAGCGGCGGTAGCAGTCCCATGCGAAGCGCGGGTTGTGGGTCGCATTGACGAGCGAGAGCACCGTCTGGTCGTTGAGCCCGAGGTTGAGGATGGTGTCCATCATGCCCGGCATCGAGTCGCGGGCGCCGGAGCGCACGGAGACGAGCAGCGGCAAGCCCTGGGCGTCGCCGAACTTGGTGCCCATGATCTTCTCGATCTTGGCGATGCCTGCGCTGACCTGCGCCTGCAGCGCCGCCGGGTAGGTGCGCTTGTGGGCGTAGTAGTAGGTGCAGACCTCCGTCGTGATCGTGAAGCCCGCGGGCACAGGCAGCCCGATGCGGCTCATTTCGGCGAGGTTGGCTCCCTTGCCGCCGAGCAGCGGCTTCATGGAGCCGTCACCGTCGGCCTTTCCTGCGCCCCAGCAGTAGACGTATTTGGGTGCCTGGGAGGAGGCGGATTTCTTAGACGAAACCCCGGCCTTCGCGCGGGATTTCAGGGATTTTGATTTGGCGGCCATGGCTGTGAGTGTCCTTTGGTAAACTATGTCGACGCGCGCGTGCGCGGAACGTTAGATTCCAATGGTTCGTACCGGGTCCTGTCAATCGTCCAGCGGCGGCGGAAATTTTTGGTCGCATCCGGCGAGGGCGCCCCGCAACACTCTTGGGCTGTGCTTCCCGACGCCGACCTTCGCATCAAGCTCCAAGTCTTTGAGGGGCCGCTCGATCTGCTTCTTTTCCTCATCCGAAAGAACGAGATAGACATCTACGATATCCCCATCGAGTCCGTGACAAAGCAGTATGTCACGGTCCTGCGCTCGATGCAGCAGCTCGATCTCGAGGTCGCCGGGGAGTTTTTCGTCATGGCGGCCACCCTGATGGAGATCAAGAGCCGCATGCTGCTGCCCAAGGGGCTGCATGCCGTGGACCCATTTGCCGACGGCGAGGACGACATCGATCCCCGCTGGGAGCTGGTCCACCAGCTGCTGCAGTACAAGAAGTTCAAGGATGCGTCCGCGAAGCTGGCGGAGATGGCGCGCGTGCAGCGCGACCTGATGGAGCGCACGTTCTCCTCGCGGCCTGTGGACTCCCTCGAGCGCCCGCTCAAGGGAGTCAACCGCATCGAGCTCTGGAACACCTTCAACCTGGTGCTGCGCCGGTTGGCGGAGAAGCTCATCGTGGGGGAGATCCACGACGAGACGGTCACCGTGGCCGACCAGATGGAGTGGCTGCTCGGGCGGATGGCGACCGAGCGCAGCTTTGTCTTCTCGAAGCTCTTCGACTCTGCGGTGACCCTGCGAAGGCTCGTCGCCACCTTCCTCGCCGTCCTCGAGCTCACGCGCCTGGGGCGGATCCATCTGCGCCAGAGCGCTGCCTTCGACGACATCCTCTGCGACGCCGCCGATGAAAAGCCGCTTGAAACCGCGCCCTCGGTGGCCACGTTGGAATCGTGAGCAAGAAACGACCGAAGAACGCGCGCGGTGCCCTCGTGGGGCTTGGCTTGGACAACGACGACGGGCACAAGCGGATCACGACCGGCGAGCAGTTCGCGATCCTGGGCGGCTCCGCCGAGACCCACGAGCGGATGACGGAGACCGTCGTGAAGACCTTCGAGGAGCTCAAGCAGCGCGGCAAGCACCTGAGCGAGGTGCGCCCCGTGGAGCTGGCCGAGATCATCAGCAAGGCCGCCCCCCGCTGACGGCCGATTTGCTTTTGAGACTAGCCTTCATTTATTACCCCATCCACATGTCTGAAAAGATAACCCACCTCACCACCGACACTTTCAAGGCCGCCGTCGCAGGGTCGGCAACCCCGCTGCTCGTCGACTTCTGGGCCCCATGGTGCGGTCCCTGCAAGGCGATCGCGCCGGTCCTTGACGAGCTCGCCACCGAGTTCGAGGGCAAGATCACGATCGCCAAGGTCAACATCGACGAAAACGAGGCGATCGCCGCCGAGTTCGGCATCCGCGCGATCCCGACCATGCTGCTCTTCAAGGGCGGCCGCGTCATCGAGCAGATCGTGGGTCTTCTCCCGAAGGCCGCGCTGAAGACCAAGCTGGCCGCCCAGATCTGAGGCGCCCCCAATAGCCGGGGCTTTCAGAGCAGGATTCCGAGGGAAAAGAGGACGGCGTAGGCCGCGCTGAGGCGGCCCGTGTCCCCGAGCAGCCTGATCAGTTCCGCGGCTGTCGTGGCGGAGCCCAGCCTGCGCACGTGCGAGAACGCCACCGGGGCAAGCGCAAGCGGCAACAGGCACCACGGCCTGAATCCGCGGGCCCAGAACGCGATCGGCAGCAATATCGCCACCGCGAGGGAGGCCGCGAACTGCACTCGGGCGAACCGGCGCCCGAAGCGCACGACAAGGGTGCGCTTGTGCGAGTCGGCGTCGGTATCGGCGTCCCTATAGTTGTTCACGAGGAGGATATTGACGGCCAATAGGCCGATCGGGACTGAGGAGAGGAGGGCGTCCAGCGTGACGCGGGCGGCCTGCACGAAGTAGGTCGCACTCACCGCAACGACCCCGAAAAAGATGAAGACGAAGAGGTCCCCCAGGCCGTGATAGCCCAGCGGCCAGGGCCCTCCCGTGTACGCGATGCCGCAGAGAATGCTCGCGAGGCCGACGATGAGCATCGAGGGCCCGCCCCAGTGGATCAGCCCGAGGCCGGAGGCGAAGGCGGCGATAAAGACGCCCAGCATGGAGCGCCGCATCGTGGAGGGGGCGATGAGGCCCGAGGCGACTGCGCGGCGGGGGCCGACCCGCGCGACGGTGTCCGCCCCTTTGACGAAGTCGTAGTAGTCGTTCGCGAAGTTGGTGCCGACCTGCACCAGGAGGGCGAACGCCAGGCACAGGGCCGCCGCGGGGGGCTGGAAACGCCCGTCGTGGCCGGCCATGGCCGAACCGACGAGCACCGGGGCGACGGCGGCCGGCAGCGTCCTCGGCCTCGCGGCCGACAGCCAGGTGCGCCAGGCCGGGGGCGGCGCGGACTCGGTCGCGTCGCTCACTGTATCGTGAAACCCGAAAACTGGGGTTCGCGCTTGTCGCTGAAGCGGTCGACCTTGCGGATGTTTCCGTGCATGCGCTCCTGGAGGGCCTTGATGAAGAGTTCCACCTCCTCCGGCCGGCCTTCGGCCTCGAGCTGCACCCGGCCGTCCGGCAGGTTGCACACGAAGCCCGCGACCTCGTATTCGCGGGACACCTGGTGGGCGGTGTACCTGAATCCGACGCCCTGCACTCGGCCTATGAAGTAAGCGGTCTCGTGGTGCGTTTCCGGCATTGAATCCATAGCCTAGAGCGGGGGCAGGGGGGCCTTCAACACGCAATCTGCAGGGGGGGGGCTTCTCGGCGGGATTTTATTTGCCAGCCCGCATTTTATGGGGAAGGTTCCGCGCAACAGATGAGCGATTTCGATTCTGACAGCCTCTCGGAAAACGAGTGGGAAGAGAGCGGTGAACTCGCCTGGAACGAATTTGATTGGGAGGTGTACCTGCGCGAGCAGGAGGGCGCCATCCACCGCTACCTGAGCATCTACGAGTCCCTCAAGCCGGGCCCCGAGCGCATCGACGAGGTCGCCGACCGGATGGGATGGGACCGCACGGACGCGGAGGACACCGAGGAAAAGGAAAATCCCGAGAAGGTCCTCTTCACGGACGAGATCTACACCCTCCAGAAGAACCCCGTCTTCATCGCAACCAAGGCCCTTTTCATCAGCCTGCGCAGGACATGGGAGCTTAATGGCGCGATCCCGGGGCGGATTCCCCAGCCGATCGCGGTCTCGTTTCTCTCGGCGCTGCACCGCTGCGAGGAGCAGGCGGTCATGGCCGTCCATGCCCTTGATTTCGGCGACTACGCGATGGCGATCTGCCTGTTCAAGAGGGCCCTGGCGGCGCTCAACGACTGTTTCTCCCACATTGGCTCCGAGGCGGCCGACGCCAACCCGGCGATCTGCGACTGCAGGGAATCGATGCGCCACAGGCTCTTCGACCTGCGCGAGATCTGGCTGCGCGTGATGAGCGACTGCCGGGAGGACACGGACCGCCAGCCGGACGACGAGGGCTGAGCCCCGCGGGGCGGCAGTCAGCGGCCGCACGCAACAGGGGGTCCGAGGGGAGGAATTGTTACGATTCTGTGGCCGCACCCATTCGGCTCGCCAGCCGCATCGAGGCTCTCTTGCCTTGGAACACCCCCGCTTTCCTCCCCGGCGCACGCCCACTCCCAGGGCCGCGCCGGTTTGGGAAACCCTCCCCCAACGAAGACGACAATGCTGTCCCTATTGGATAGAGAGCACACGGTCGCACCGCCAGGGTACAGCCGCTGGCTTGTTCCCCCGGCAGCGATCGCGGTGCAGATGTGCATCGGGCAGATCTACGGCTTCAGCGTGTTCAACCTGCCGCTGAGCCGCTCCCTGGGCGTTGCCCATGCCGTCCCCGGGGACTGGTCCGTCTCCACCATTGTCCTGTGCACCTACTCCTTCGGGCTGATCCTGCTCGGGCTGTCGGCGGCTGTCTTCGGAAAGTGGGTCGAGAGGAACGGGCCCCGCAAGACCATGTTTGCCAGCGCCTGCTGCTTCTGCGGCGGTCTGGTCATCGCGAGCTACGCCGTCAGGGTCCACAGCCTTGCGCTGCTCACGCTGGGCTACGGTTTCATCGGGGGCATCGGTCTCGGCCTGGGCTACATCGCCCCGGTCTCCACGCTGGTGAAGTGGTTTCCCGACAGGCCGGGCATGGCCACGGGCATGGCAATCATGGGCTTTGGCAGCGGCGCCCTCGTGGGCGGCCCGCTGGGGGTGGCCCTCATGGACCACTTCAGGACGGCCACTTCGGTGGGCGTCTCCGAGGCGTTCCTTGTCATGGCGGGGATGTACTTTGTGATGATGAACTTTGGCGCCCTGATCGTGCGGGTGCCGGCCGACGGATGGAAGCCCGAGGGGTACGCTCCCTCGACTGGGACTAGGAAGCTGGTGACGAGCGCCCACGTATCGGTGGACGTCGCCTGGAAGACCCCGCAGTTCTGGCTGCTGTGGGTCGTGCTGTGCACGAACGTGACCGCCGGCATTGGGGTGCTCGCGCAGGCCTCGCCCATGGCGCAGGACATGTTCGGGGTGAGCGCGGCGGCGGCGGGGGGCTTTGTCGGCCTCTTGAGCATCTTCAACATGGGCGGCCGGTTCTTCTGGTCCTCCTATTCCGACGTGATCGGCCGAAAGGGGGCATTCTGCGTGTACTTCATCCTCGGATGCCTGCTCTACCTGCTCATCCCGTACTCGCAGAGGATCAACAGCGTCACCTTCTTTGGCGCGATTGCCTCGGTGATCATCTCGATGTACGGCGGCGGATTCGCGACGACTCCGGCCTACCTGCGCGACATGTTCGGCACGATGCAGGTCGGCGCCATCCACGGCCGCGTCATCACGGCGTGGTCCATGGCTGCAGTCCTCGGGCCCCAGTTGGTCACCAACCTTTCGGCCTACCAGAAGGCCCACGGCGTGCCCAGGGAGCAGGCGTATAACACCACCATGTACCTCATGGCGGCCCTCCTCATGGTCGGCCTCGTCTGCAACCTGCTGATCCGGGAGGTCGACCCCAAGCACCACAACCGGGAGTGGAGCACGTGATCACCCCCCAGGAGCGCGTCATGAATGAGCCCCGCACCCAGAGCCCCGCCTGGCTCGTTGCCCTGGCCTGGCTGCTCGTCGCGTTGCCCCTGGGCTGGGGGCTCTATCAGAGTATCCTGAAGTCCAAGCCCCTCTTCATGGGCCCGCCGACTGCGTCGGCCCCGGCCGTGCCCAAATAGGCCGCCCTGGGCCCGCGCCCGTCAGGGCGTGACGCTCACCCGGGTGCCGGCGCCGATGGCCGTTCCCTCACGGTCGTGGACAAGGACCACATAGCGCCCGGCGTCCGCTGCGCAGAGGCGCTGAAGGGTGAACGAGGGCCCCGTGACCCCGGCAACCTCGGTGCCGTCGTGCAGCCAGCGGTACTCCAGGGGGGCAGTCCCGGTCGCCTCGACGCGGAGCGAAAGATCGCTGCCCGCCCTGGCCGCGGCGCGCGCGGGGGGCTGCCGTGTCAGCAGGGGGACCCTGGCGCCCCTGATCCCAAAGCCCGCTCCCGGGACGGACACCCGGACGCCCCCAAGGTGCGCGGCCGACTGGTGCCCGCGCAGGTCATCGACCGTTGCAATGAACTCCAGGGAGTCGGCCGGGGCCAGGTCCGCCGGCGGCCTCCAGTAGACGCGGTAGGGCGGCGCGTCGGCGGTCCCGAGCAGTTCGAACTGGCCCGGGCGCGAGGCGCGCCGCAGGGCGAAAGTGACCTCGGCGAAGCCGTCGCCGCCTGAGACGTCGGCGCGCAGTTCCTGGCGCACGGGGATCACCTGGCCGTCGACACTGCGGGCGGTGAAGAGGAGCGACGCGTTCGCGCCCGGCGTCGCGAAACGCACCGAGGGGGCCGAGGGCGCGCGGGCGAGGGCCGCCTCGGCCTGCCACACCTTGAGCTGGAGGGGCTGGAGGTCGGCCTCGACCTGTCCGGCGGCGCCGACCGCCAGCGCCGGCCTGCCGGGGCCCATGGGGCTCTGCGAGTCGAAGAGGGGCCTGAGGGCCGCCCCCGCCGGCTGGCAGGTTTGCAGGCGCACATGCGCGGCCTGGGTGCGCGAGGCGTTGACCGCGACCAGGTACTCGACGCGCTCGGCGCGCTCCAATCTCGAGAAGGCGAACACGCGGGGGTTGCCGCTCGGGCGCGGCAGCATCGCGCCGACCGAGAGGCCCGGGTGCGAGCCGCGCAGCAGGGCGAGGGCCCCGATGTGGCGATAGAACGGGTGGCTCGTGTCGAACTTGTCGTCAGCGCCCGTGCGCTGCGTGCCTAGGAGAGCGAGCGCGCGGAAGGCGGGCGAGCGCGAGGCGAACATGTCCTCGCGCGCCCCCATGTCGTTGCCGATCCCCACCATGCCCTGCTCGTCGCCGTAGTAGATCGCGGGCTGGCCGCGGACGGTGAGGAGGAGATCGTTGGCCAGGAGGACGAGCTTGCCCATCTCCTCGGCGCCCATCCCAGGGTTGTCCCACTTCAGAAAGGTCCCGAAGCGGCCGTCATCATGGTTGCTGACGAAGGTCGTCTCGCACTGCGCATTGCTGTCGTGGTCCGTGTAGAGCGCGTCGCGCTCGAACAGCGCCTCGAGGACCGAGGCGTCCTGCCCGCGCGAGAGGAAGTCGCGGGCCCCCTTGTAGAACCCGAAGTCGAGCGTGCCGTCGAGGCCCGCCGACGTCGAGAAGGCGCTCATCAGGTCGACGTCGCCTGTGGCGTTCGCCACCTCGCCGAACTGGATAAAGTCCGGCCGGCCCAGCGAGCGGGCCTTCTCGCGTATCGCCGGGGCGAACGCCTGCCAGAATTCGAGGTTCACGTGCCTGACCGTGTCGATGCGGTAGCCGTCGATGCCGTAGCGCTCGATCCAGCTGCAATAGATGTCGATGAACCCGCGCACGACCGCGGGGTTTTCGGTGAAGACGTCGTCGAGACCCCCGAAGTCGCCGAAGGTCGAGCTCTCGCCCTTGAACAGGCTGTCACCCCGGTTGTGGTAGAGCGTCAGGTCGTTCAGCCAGTCGGGGCCCTTCGAATGCTCGTCTCCCAGAGCGACGAAGGGGATGTGCGGGAAGCTGGTCTGCGTCGAGAGAATGGGAAACTCGCCGGACCCGATCCCGTTGTAGGCAAGTGTTCGCGGGTCGAAGGGCTTGCCCGCCGCGTCGCGGTAGGGCGCCGCGTCCATTCCGACGTAGGTCCGGCTGCCGTCCCTGTAGTGGATGACATCGGCGGTGTGGTTGACCACGATGTCGAGATAGACGCGAAGGCCTTGCGCGTGCGCGGCCTCCACGAACCGGCGGAACTCGGCCTCGGTGCCCAGGTGCGGGTCGATCCGGGTGAAGTCGACTATCCAGTAGCCGTGGTAGCCGGCAGAGCCCCTCTGCATGGGCTTGTTGACAAAGGGCGGCGTGATCCAGATCGCCGTTGCGCCGAGCCCCCTGATGTAGTCGAGCTTGCGGGTCAGGCCCGCAAAGTCGCCGCCGTGGAAGTGGGAGATGCGCGTGGGGTCGAACCCGCTCATGTCGGGCCCGCCGGTGATGCCGCCCGTGTCGTTGGTGGCGTCGCCGTTCGCGAAGCGGTCCGTGAGGAGAAAATAGAAGACCTGGCCGGTGCCCGGACGGTTGAGCCGGGCCACGCCCACGCAGTCCGGGAGGGGCTCCGCTGCCCGGAGCAGGCCCGCAGAGAGAAGCAGTACCGCGGCAAGGCGGGCGGCGCCCAGGGCCCGCAAAAGGGAGGGTGGGGAGGTTGGGGAAGCCATGAATCGCGTGCGGCGGATGCGTCGAGAATGCAGGCCGGCCGGGGGGGAGTCAAAAGGGGGAGGTGTGAAAATTCCTAGGGCACGAGGAGAAAACCGCGGATGCGCGGCGCCGCGGGATGCGATCGGTTGACACGCCTTCGAGCGAGCGCCCACTCTTTGGGCCCGCCGTGAGCGACGAAGCCCAACCGAAGCCCGAGAGGACAGCGCGAGCGCCGCGCACGCGGGCAAGGGCATGGGTCCACCGGCTGGTCGCGGCTGTGGGGATCCCCGCCCTGGCGCTGGGAGGCCTTGAGGCCGCTCTTCGGCTCTGCGGATTCGGCCAAGAGGTCGGCTTCCTCGTCCCCGACGAGAGGCCGGGCTGGTACCGCTCCAATCCCGAGTTCGTGAGCCTGTTCCTGCCGAGCGGCTTCGACCTTCGCCCGCTCAACCTCAGCCTGCCGCTGCGCAAGGCTCCCCACGCGGTCAGGATCGTCGTCCTCGGCGAGTCGGCCGCGCAGGGCATCCCCGCGCCGGCCTTCGGCTTCGCCCCGCAGCTGCGGGCGCAGCTGCGGGCGAGATACCCCGGCAAGGACATCGAGGTGGTCAACACGGGCCTCGTGGCCATCAACTCGCACGTCGTCTACCAGGTCGCCCGTCAGCTCGCCCGGTTCTCCCCGGACCTCTTCGTCGTCTACATGGGCAACAACGAGGTGGTCGGGCCCTACGGGCCGGGCTGCGCCTACCTGTCGCAGATGCCGCCGCTCTGGGTGATTCGCCTCAGCGTCTTTGTGAAGTCCACGCGGACCGGCCAGCTCGCCGCGCGCGTGATCGCAAGACTGGGGAGCGGGGGCCGCGGCCACGGGGAGTGGGGCGGCATGCCCATGTTCGTGGACAGCGCCGTCTGCGGCGATGATCCGCGGCTTGGGGCGGTCTACCGCAACTTCGAGGCGAACCTGCGGGACATTGTGGGCGTGGCCTCGGGCGCGGGGGCGAAGACGCTCCTGTGCACCGTGGCGTCGAACCTCAAGGACTGCGCGCCGCTGCTCTCGAGGCACCGCGCGGGCCTCTCGGCGACGGAGCTCGCCCGGTGGGAGAAGGCGTTCAAGAGGGGCAGGACCGAGTGGCTGTTCGGCGAGTACGACCAGGCCCGCGCAGAGCTCCTTGGGGCGCTTGAGATCGACCCCCAGTACGCCGACACGTCCTTCATGCTCGGCTCGATCGAGCTGGCGCAAGGGGACATCGAGTCCGCGCGGGCGCGCTTTGTGGAGGCCGAGCACTGGGACGGCCTCCGCTTTCGGCCCGATCCCAGGATAAACGAGATCATCAGGCGCGTGGCCCGTGAGGGTTCGCCTGGAGTCGGCCTTGTGGATGTTGCGGACGCCTTCGGCTCGGACCCCTCCTCGCGCATGGCTCCCGCGGGAAGGCAGCTCTTCTTCGAACACGTGCACCTCAACTGGAATGGGAACTATGCCCTTGCGCGCAGGCTGGCGCAGGAGTCCGCCAGGGTCCTTTACGGGGACGCCGAGGGGAGCGCAGCCTGGCTCGACGCCCGCGCATGCGCGCAGGCCGTCGGCTTCACGGCGCACGAGCGGTACGCGGTCCTCGAGAAAGTCCTCGCGATCGTGCAATTCCCCCCGTTCGCGGGGCAGCTCACCTACTGCGAGGACCAGGCGAGGCTCGCCGCCGAGCTCGCCGCGGCAAAGGCCGAAAGGGACGACCCGAAGGAGCTCACTCATGCGATGCAGGGGGTCCGCGCCGCGCTGGGAAGCGATCCCGCGAACGCCGACCTTGTGAAGATTGAGGAGGAACTCGAGGACCAGGCGGGCGACCTCGAGGCCGCCCTCGCCGCGTCAAGGAGGGCGCAGCAACTGCAGCCCAGCAACCCCGCCCTGGCCGGGGACGAGGCGATCAAACTCTCGCGCCTCGGCCGCTACGAGGAGGCCGAGCAGCTGCTCAGGCGCACCCTTTCGGGCTGCTCGCCCAGGGACCGCTCGCTCATCGCTCCGGCCTTCGGGGTGCTCTTCACCCGATCGGGTCGCTTCGAGGAGGGCCGGCGCTTCCTGGACGCGGAGATCGCGCGCCAGAGCGGCGACCCGAGCCTGAGGTTCCTGCGCGGCCGGTTGGCAGAGTTTTCTGGCGACACTGCCGCGGCTGAGCGGGAATTTCGCGCGATCCTCGCGTCCAATCCCGGAAACGTGGCGGTCCTTGAGGAGCTTGTCGCTCTATTAGAGAAGGAGGGCCAGGGCGCGAAGGCGCGCGAGGAGAGCCTGGCTGCCGCCGGGCAGCAGACGAGGAACCAGTCCAACAATCTGAGGGCTGCGGCCGCCTGCGACCTGAAGCGCGACGACGCGGGGGTGGTCCAGTATCTCCTCGCGGCCGAGCGCAGCGGGCCGCTGAACTCCGGCGTCGAACTCAACCTTGCCCGGAGGCTGATGAGGATGAACCGCGGCGACGACGCCCTGGAGCACCTGGGCGAGGCGCTGCGCCTCTCGGTGATCGAGGGCAATCCCGCCGTGACCGACGCCATCCGGAGGGCGATAGAGACCATTCGCGCGCATCTAAGATAATTCTTAGGCGGGTCGGGGCCGGGCCGAACCTCACCAAGACAAAACTTAGATTAGAGGGGGTTTAACCGAGAAAATGCGGCCCGGTGGCAGGGATCATTCGCGGCACCATCGGGGCCGTGTGACGTTGAGAAATGGATACGTTGTCACTCTGAAAACACCCTATTTTAGAGCCTTCTTTTGACGGAAAGGTCCGCGCAGGTTTACGCCTGAAAGGGTGCACCAAGGTTTTTTACGGGTCATCTCGGTTTTTTGCGGCAATTGGGGCGTGTGTATGTCCGGCAGTCTCTGAAGATGAGGGTGCTCAAGCCATGCACTCGCACGGCGTGATGCCCCCAAACACAAGCCCCAACCCAAGTCGTCAACCGACCGTTGAACCGAAGACCCTGCTGGTAGATCCCAATCGTTTCACTTACTCCAACATGCATACCGACGCCTCGAACCCTACATTACGCACGAGCCTGATCAGGCTCGCTGCCGCCGGCCTGTTCAGCGTGGCTGCCACGCTGACCGGCTTTGCCCAGGCCGCCAACCCCACGCCGCCCGCGGCTTCGGACACCAGCGCCCAGCCCACCGTCACGACCTCGACCGAGGAGCCCAAGAAATCGGACGAGGTGGTCGTGATGAACGAGTTCACCGTCCAAGGGTCCTATGCGGGAAGCCTTGAGATGGCCGCCGCCGAGAAGCAGGCGTCGCCCGCCATCGTCGAGGTCATCGCCCCCGAGGACCTGGGCGTGCTGCCCGACGTCTCGATCGCGGACGCCCTCACACGCCTGACCGGCGTCACCAGCCAGCGCGTCAACGGCCGCGACCAGCAGATCACCATCCGCGGCTTCGACCCCGACTTCAGCACCGGCACCCTCGACGGCGTCGAGCAGGCTACGACCAACGACAACCGCGCGGTCGAGTACGACCAGTACCCGTCCGAGCTCGTCGGCGGCGTGCAGGTCTTCAAGACCGGCGAGGCCGACCTCGTCGGCGGCCTGGCCGGCACGGTCGACCTTGAGACCACCTCGCCCCTGAGCATCGACCACAGGGTCGTCGCCGTCAGCGCGTTCTACAACTGGACGCAGTTCAAGCAGCTCACGCCCGGCGTCAAGAAGGCCGGCGAGAGCTACACCGCCTCCTACGTCGACCAGTTCGACGGCGGCAAGGAGGGCATCTACATCGGTTACGCCCACACGGAGAACCCCTACCAGGGCGAGAACTACTCGAGCTGGGGCTATCCCACGGCCGACGCCGCGAACGACCTCATCCTCGGTGGCGTCAGGGTCTTCGACCAGACCGAGCTCCTGAAGCGCGACTCCGTGGTCGCCGTCCTCGAGAGCCGGCCGAACGACTCCATCCACAGCAAGCTTGACCTGTCCTACTCGCACTTCAACGACTTGGAGGACCAGGGCGGCCTGCAGATCCCGATGGCCGAGTGGAGCGGCGCGACGCTCCAGCCGGGCTACACCGTGACGAACGGCCTCGTCACCCAGCAGACGCTCACGAACGTGAACCCGGTCCTCGAGGAGTTGATCCAGCACACCACCGACCACATTGAGTCCGTCGTGTGGAATCTCGCCCTCGCGGAAAAGTCCGACTGGCCGGTTCACGTCCAGACCGGCTACTCGCAGGCCAAGCGCCAGGCTGAGGACGTGGAGACCTACGCCGGCCTCGGCTGGCACAACGCCGAGACCGACCCGGCCACCATGCAGATCACCGACACCGCTGGCCCGAACCCTCCGACGATCGTGTCGAACACGAACTTCGCTAACGCCAGCCTCCTCTTCATCACCGACCCGCAGGGGTGGGACGGCGGCGTCCTTTCGCCCGGCAGCGCCAGCGGCATCAAGACGGGCCAGGAGGGCTACATCAAGTTCTTCAGCGAGGAGGATGTCGCGGACTCCGTGAAGGCCACGGTTACGCATGACCTGAACACGTCCATCTTCAAGGACATGGTCATCGGCGTGAGCTACTCCGAGCGCTTCAAGTCGGACGCCCAGAACCCGACCGGCTACCTCTACAATACCGACGGCAACACCATGGACGCGCTGCCCGCGGTCATCGGAGTTACGGACCTGACCAGCATCCTCGGTGGCAACATCAAGACGATCTCATGGGATGCGCAGAGCCTCGTCAGCAGCGGCAAGCTGGCTCTCTTCCCGAACCCGCAACCCGGCACCTTCATGGGTGACGACTACAGGGTCTGGGAGGATATCACCCGCCCCTTCGTCAAGTTTGACCTGAAGGGCAGCATCGGGCCGGTTCCCTTCGAGGGCAACATCGGGTTCGTGGCCGACTTGGCCAAGCAGTCCTCCGACGGCTTCGCCGGCGACAGCGGCAGCGGCAGCGGCACCTTTGTGGCCCCGGTCACGGGCGGCTCGAGCTACGGCGACTTCATGCCGACCCTCAACCTCGTCTTCAAGCCGACCAGCCAGGACCTGATCCGCGTGTTCGTCGGCCGCCAGGAGCAGAGGCCGCGCATGTACGACATGAGAGCCGGCAGCGACTACGGCTACAACGTCACGTACGCGGCCTCGAACTCCATCAGCCCCTGGAGCGGCAGCTACGGCAACCCGAACCTCAAGCCCTGGATCTCCAACTCGGCCGACTTGGACTTCGAGCACTACTTCGCGCACGGCAACGGCTACGTCTCGCTGGCGTTCTTCGAGAAGAAGCTCCTGAGCTACATCTACCAGGAGCAGGTTCTCCAGAACTTCAATGGCTTCCCGTACACGGGTCCGGCCCCTGTGCTCATGCAGGGATACGCCTCGACGCCGGTCAATGGCCAGGGCGGCAACGTCCAGGGCACCGAGGCCACGATCCAGGTGACCAGCGACCTGCTGACCGGCGGCGCCGTCCGCGGCTTCGGTGTCGTGCTAAACGGCCTCCTGGTCGACAGCTCGATCCAGCCCTGGGGCCCGGGCAACGGCAACTCGGCGCTCCCCGACCTGTCGAAGAAGTCCGCGAACCTCACGCTCTATTATGAGTCCCACGGCTTCTCGGCCCGCGTCACGGACCACTACCAGGGTGAGACGAGGGAATACATTCAGAACCTGGGCGTGCCGAACCCGGCCTCCTTCGAGACCCCCGGTGACGGCTACTCGGACGAGATTCCCTTCCATCAGATCGACGCCCAGGTGAGCTACGCATTCAAGAACGGTGCCCTCAAGGGCCTGACGATCTACATCGAGGGCAGGAACCTGAACAACGCCCCGCTGATCCAGTACAACAACGGCGACCCGCGCCAGATGGGCAACTGGCAGAAGTACGGCGCGACCTATCGTTCGGGCGTCACCTACAAGTTCTGACAAAAAACTGACTTAAGGGCCTACGGGAAAAGGGGCCAATCGAAGCGGCCACCGGATTGACTCTGGTGGCCGCTTTTTTCCAGCGGCAACGACCCGTGCAGCCGCATTCTGTACTCAACCCTCCATTTCAATGGGACAAGGATCCACCACTTGGCTGGACACCCGCAGCGCGGGCGTCCTAGCACACGTGTCCTCCCTGCCGGGACGTTACGGCATAGGAAACCTCGGCTCCGGCTCGAGGCGCTTCATCGACTTCCTGGCTGAGGCGGGCGTGCGCTACTGGCAGATTTGCCCGGTCGGCCCGACCGGCTACGGGAACTCGCCGTACCAGACGTTCTCGGGGCGCGCGGGCAACCCGTATTTCATCGACCTCGATGAACTGCTTCAGGTGGGCTTGCTCAAGGATGCCGACCTCGCCCCGCTCAGGGTGCTTCCCGCGGGGCAGGTCGACTACGGAAGCCTTTATGAGCGCGCTTGGAAGATCCTGGCGCTCGGCCACGACCGCTTCGCCGCCTCGGGTAAGGACGAAGTCGATGGACTGGGTTCACTTTCGGCGTTCCGGGCGGAGCAGGCCTCATGGCTTGAGCCTTTCTCCGTCTTCATGGCCCTCAAGGCCCACTTCGGCGGCCGCCCATGGACATCTTGGCCCGAGAACACGAGGACATGGAGTCCCGGGCTTGCCGAGACCCTGCCGGACTCCGTGAAGCGGGACAAGGACCGCCACGCGTTCTACCAATACCTGTTCTTCGCACAGTGGGAACGCCTCAGGCGCTACGCGGCGGACCGCGGCGTCGGCATCATCGGCGACGTGCCGATCTTCGTCGCGCTGGACAGCGCCGACACCTGGCAGAACCGCTCGGTCTTCAGGCTCGACAAGGCGGGCAACCCACTCGCGGTGGCGGGGGTGCCGCCCGATTATTTTTCTGAGAAGGGCCAGCTCTGGGGCAACCCGCTCTACGACTGGAACTACCTCGCCAAGACGGGCTACGCCTGGTGGATGGAACGGCTGCGCGCCGCGTTCAGCCTGTACGACATCATCCGCCTCGACCATTTCCGCGGTTTCGAGACCTACTGGGAGATCCCGGCGGGCGCGGAGGACGCATGTTCCGGGCAGTGGCGCAACGGCCCTGGCCTGCATTTCTTTGATGCGGTCCGCAGGAGTTTTCCCGGCGCGCGCATCATCGCCGAGGACCTGGGCTACATCGGTCCCAAGGTGGTCGCGATGCGCGACGCCGCCGGGCTGCCTGGCATGAAGATCGTCCAATTCGCCTACGGTCACGACGTGGGCAATGTGAACCTGCCGCACCTCTACACGCCCGACACGGTCGTCTACACGGGAACCCACGACAACATCACGGCCCGGGGCTGGCTGGAGCACCTCTCGGGAGAGACGGCCGAGTTGGTGGACGACTACTTCCAGCTCGGGGGCTCTAGATCGGCATGGCCGGTCATACGCGTCGTCATGGCGACGGTCTCCCGCCTCGCAGTTGTTCCCATGCAGGATCTCCTCGACCTTCCGGCGACGAGCACCCTCAACCGGCCCGGGACCTCGGAGGGAAACTGGCAGTGGCGCTTCACCGAGGAGCAGTTGGGGGGGCTCTCCGGGGAGAAGGTGGGGCTGTTGCGCCACTGGATCGAAATTTATGATCGCACGGGCGTTAAAATGGTGCGCGCTTACAGCGAGGCACCCCCGGCGCACGCCGAAGCCCACGGATGACCTCCCAGCGAATACCACTTCCTCTTCCCGCGATATGGAACATGAGCTTCGGCTTCTTCGGGATCCAGTTCGGCTGGGGCCTGCAGATGGCCAACATGAGCTCGATCTACCAATACCTGGGTGCGAGCGAGAGTGACCTGGCCATCCTATGGCTCGCGGCCCCGGTGACGGGCCTGATCGTCCAGCCGATCATCGGCCACTACAGCGACCACACCTGGACCCGCCTCGGAAGGCGTAGGCCGTACTTCCTCGGCGGCGCCATCCTTGCCAGCTGCGCCCTGATCGCCATGCCCAACGCCGGCTCGGTCTGGATGGCCGCGGGCCTGCTCTGGATGCTCGACGCCTCGGTCAACATCAGCATGGAGCCCTTCCGGGCTTTCGTCGGCGACCTCCTTCCGCCGGAGCAGCGCCAGCTCGGCTTCTCGATGCAGAGCCTGCTGATAGGCGCCGGTGCCGTGCTCTCTGGCTCGCTTCCCTGGATCATCACGCACCTCGGTTACGGCGGCGCGCCCACGGCCCACGGTGCGATCCCTCACTCGGTGCACCTGGCCTTCTATCTCGGCTCCGCGGTATTCCTGGGGAGCGTCCTCTACACGATCGTCACGACGGCCGAGATCCCTCCGGACACAACTCTGCCCAAGCCTGCCGACTCAGAGTTCTCCGCCTTCAAGCAGATCTTCATCGGGCTCTTCGAGATGCCGCGGATGATGCGCAGGCTGGCAATCGTGCAGTTCTTCACGTGGCTCGGGCTCTTCTGCATGTGGCTCTACTTCGGCCCCGCGGTCGGCCGTGAGATATTCCACGGCGAGCCCGGATCCAAGGCCTACCAGGACGGGGTGGAATGGGGCGGCGTGTGCCTGTCCGCGTACAGCTTTTTCGCATTCCTCGTTTCGTTCGGGCTGGTGGCGCTGGCCCGCCGCGGGATCGGCACACGCACCCTCTACAGGATAGGCCTGGTGTGCGCGGGACTCGGCCTGACCTCCACCTGCCTTTGGAGCGACCCGCGCCTGCTCCTGATCTCCATGGCGGGGGTCGGAATCGGCTGGGCAACGATCCTGTCGATGCCCTACGCGATGCTGGCGGACGCCATCCCCGCGCAGAAGATGGGATTCTACATGGGTGTGTTCAATTTCTTCATCGTGCTTCCGCAGATCGTGGCCTCGGCCGTGCTGGGTCCGGTGGTGAAACACCTGTTCGGCGGCCATGCCCTGCCAGCCGTGGTCACCGGCGGCGTCTCACTTCTGGTGGCCGCGGCCGCGCTATCACTTGTTCCTCGGGACAATCCCCGCCCGGCTTAGGGCGACCGCGTCGTGCGGCTTGGGCTCGGGCTCCTCGTCCGCTACCGCAACCCTGGGCCGGCCGTGCGTGAAGTCCAGGCGGTCGAAGAAGACGGTCTTCGGCTGCGACTCGATCGCTGCGCGGTGGGCGTCAAGCTGGGTTCGGTACTCCTGGGGCGTCGTCCCCTTGTGCTGCTTGAAGATCCTCGCAAAGTAGGCCGGGTCCGCGAACCCGCCCGCGTACGCGATCTCCGAGATGTTGAGCGTCGTTGTCTCGAGGGCCAGGATCGCGCCTTCGATGCGGATGCGCTGGATATAGTGGGTCAGGCGCTCCTTGGTCTCCACGTGGAACAGGTGGGAGAGGTAGTCGGCGGAGCACCCGAGGAGCTCGGCGATGCGCTGGACGCTCAGGTCGGGGTTCGCGAACTGCTCGCGCACGAGGCACTTCGCCTTGAACACCTTTCCAATGTCGCTGTTGAGCTGGCCGCTGCCGGTTTCGACGATGTTCCTGAAGAAGCCGAGGAGGGCGATCAAGAGCCCCTTGAGCACGGCATCGCGGGCGGGACCCTGAGAGTGATAGGTGTGGGCGATGCTGTTGGCGAGGGTGAGGAAGACGTCGAGGTTTGGGGCGTCGAAAAATTCGATCACCTCGATGTCGGGGTGGTTGGGCCTCGCCTCGTAGGCAAAGTGCAGGCTCAGGGTGTTGTTGTAGAAGCCGGCGACAAGGTTGCGGAAGGGCTTGTTGTCCTCCGTGTAGACCATTTCCCCGTGGGAAACGCCGGCGGGGATGACGCAGAATTCATCAGGGCGCAGGCTGAAGGCCTCGCGGGGAAACTGGAAGTCCGTGCGGCCCTGCAGCTGCAGGAAGATCTCGGGCCGGTAGTGGTAGTGCATTCCCCGGTGCTTCTGAACATGCGTCATCTCGTGGGGCACGCGGATGCGCAGGCTGTCCCTCTCGGCCAGCTTAATGGAGCGATCGAAGATCTCGCGCATTTCGGCGCGGTTGTGGGTGCTCAGCCGCTTGGCGGCAAAGAGCCCGGCGGGGTCTCCCTTTTCATCGACTAGGGGCATACGGTCACCGTGGGATTCGGCAGCTTGGGGTGGGTGTCGCAGAGGATGTTTCTGCGGAGCTGAAACACAATTTAATTTGGATGTCGGACGTCGGGATGGGGCGGTGTCGTGCCAGCGATGCGGCCTTGCTAAGGCCATTGTCGCGGGTTACTAACGCCGAATTCCAGGATGTTTATTCTGTGCCCTCCCCGGGGCTAACCACACTAAGGAGACCCTATGAATATCGCCGAAGCCACCGCCTCGTCCATCGAATCCGCTGGCCCCAGGAAGCGAACGGGGGCGCCCACCGCGTGCGGTTGGGCCGCCTCGGCCCTGGTCCGCGGCGCTCTCTGGGCGCTCTGCCTGTCCTTGGCCCTGCGCGCTGGCCCGGTCGCGGCGGCCGAGGACGAGGAAGAGGATGAGGCGAAGCCGGCGGTGTCGGCCCCGGCGGCCGCGAAGAAGGCGGCCGTTCCCGTGCCGAAGGAGGCCTCGACGGCGAGCCGGCACCAGGTGACCATTTCGGGCGCCGACATCGGCTACACGGCGACGGCGGGCAACCTCGTCATCCGCAAGGGCGACGACCCCGTGGCGTCCATGTTCTACGTGGCCTATACCCGTGACGACGTAAAGGACGTCGAGAAGCGCCCCGTGACCTTCTTCTACAACGGAGGGCCGGGATCATCGACCCTCTGGCTGCACATGGGTTCGTTCGGACCGCGAGTCGTTGAGACCGCCAACGCGCAGGCCACAGGGCCGGCGCCGTTCAGACTGTCCAACAACCCGGACAGCCTGCTTGACCGCAGCGACCTGGTGTTTGTCGACGCCGTCAGCACAGGCTTCTCCAAGGTCGTGGGCAAGGGCAAGGGAAAGGACTTCTACGGGGTCGACGGCGACGTCGACGCGTTCGCCAAGTTCATCACCCGCTACGTCACCCAGAACCACCGCTGGAACTCGCCGAAGTTCCTCTTCGGGGAATCCTACGGGACACTGCGCTCGTGCGCGCTTGCCTACCGCCTTCAGCAGCAGGGCCTCTCCTTCAACGGGATCATTCTGCTCTCGACGGTGATGGACTACTCGGCGCTCGTGTCCCCGGTGCTCGATCAGCCGATTGAGGACATCCTGCCGACCTACGCGGCAATCGCCTATTATCACGACAAGCTTCCGAGGAAGCCCGCGGACCTGCAGGCGTTCCTGCAGGAGGTGCGCGACTACGCCGCGGGTGAGTACGCCCAGGCGCTGTCGAAGGGGCAGTATCTCCCGGATGCGCAACGCGACGCCGTGGCGGCGCGCCTGCACGAGTACACGGGCCTGAGCGTCGGCTTCATCAAGGAGGCCAACCTGCGGGTGGGCCCCGGCCGGTTCCGCAAGGAACTCCTTCGCGACGAGGGCCGCACCGTCGGCCGTTACGACGGCAGGTTCGAGGGCATCGATTTCGATGCGGCGGGCGAAACGGCGACCTACGATGCCTCCGAGGCCGGGATCAAAGGGGCCTTCACGGCAGCCTTCAATAATTACCTGGTCGGGGAGCTGAACTACACCCACGACACGCCGTACCAGGTGAGCAGCACGGAGTTCAGCGTGAAGGACTGGGACTTCCACCACAAGCTGCCCGAATACATGAACTTCCCGCTGCCTTATCCTTTTGCCTTTGTGATCAATGACCTAGGGCAGGCAATGAGGGAGAATCCGCACCTCAAGGTCCTGTCGGCGAACGGTCTTTTTGACCTGGCGACGCCCTTCTTTGGCACCGAGCGCTGCCTCAACCACATGGGCCTCGACCCGAGCCTGCGCGGCAACCTCACGTTCGCCTATTATCCCTCGGGGCACATGGTCTACCTCAATCCCGAGGCCCACAAGGCGTTCAAGGCCGACCTCGCAAAGTTCTACGACAGCGCGACGCAGCCGTAGGCGAGGGTGGCGCCCGGCGAAAGCCCGTGCCGTCAGCGATGCGGGTCGTGCGCGGGTTTCGCCGCAGGAGGGGAGTAGGAGAGCCGGTGGGCGATGAAGAAGCACGCGAGCGCACCGGAGCCCGATAGGTAGGCGAGCGTATGCGCGAGCTGCCGGCCTCGCCACAAGTTGGCGAACCCCTCCTTGAGATCCTCGGCCAGGAGGTTGGCCTTTCCGCCCATGAGCTCCATCTGGTACTCGTAGCGCTTGCGGTTCATGAGCGCGATGGCGTCCGCCACGGGATCATCGGGCGGGGCGAAACGATAGGCCAGGGCGGCCCCGATGAAGCCGATCAGGAGGATGGCAAGGCCAGCCTGGCGGAATCGCGCCTGAAGGGCTCTGTCGCTATCGGTGATGGTTCGGTGCTTCATGGGGTGCGTGCGGAGCCCAGATCGGTCGCGATCCCAGCTCCCGTGGCAATACCAAAGGATCGCGGCCGAGAGGAAACGCCGGCTATCGGCGCAGATACCGGTCGGCGTAGTCCAGGAGGAGACTCCAGTCCTCAGGCATCACCGCGTGCGGCCCTGCGTGGTAGCGGAAGGCAAGCTCGCCCGAGGCCACCGCAACGTCCACAGGGGGCATTTCAGAGGTGCCCAGGCCCTTCCTGCCGAGAAGCGCATAGACCGGGCCCGCGGCCCCCTCGGCGAGGAATTCCCCGCGCGGATCCGCCCAGAGATCACCCGACCCCCCGGTGATCAGGACGGGGTGTGGCGCATTGAGGGCGATCAGCATGTGCGCATCCACCGGAAGGTCGCCCCAGTGCCCGGCGTACTGCCGGAAGTTCGGCGCAAACCACCAGGGAAAATGCTCGGCCATGTCGTCCACTGTCTCCCCGAAGTCACGCCGGGATAGGGCGGAGCCGAGCTCCCCGGCGCAGCTCGCGAAAACGAGGGCGAACCTCGGGTCCTGCGCCCCCGCCCAAAGCGCGGTCTTGCCGAGCCGGGAATGGCCGACCAGGGCGACGCGCCGCGCGTCGACGGCCGGATCGGTCTCGAGGTAGTCGAGGACGCGGCTGGCACCCCAGGCCCACACGCTGATCGTGCCCCAGCCATCCATGGCCCGCGGTGCGCCGGCATCCTCAGTGTGGGCCTGGATCCCTGACAGGCGGGTCTGCGGCGTATCGACCTGCAGGTCCGTGTAGCGGTAGATTGCGTAGGCGTAGCCGCGGGCAAGAATCCGCAAGATGGGGCCCAGGTCGCCCACGACAGCCGGGGCGCCTGACTCGGGGTTGTTTGCGGGAGAATTCTCGCCATGGAAGGCCAGGTGAAGCACGACCGGGACCGGTGCCTTGGCATGGGCCGGGAGGTACATGACCACCCGCGCAAAGGGGGCCCCTGGAGCCTCCCCGAACCGGATCACCACGACCTTGCGTACCGCTGATCCAGAGAGAGCCGAGGGGTCGGTGCTTTCGATCGAGACCGTTGCCTTGGGCGTGTGAGGGGGAACACGCCCGTAGATGAAGCGGCGGTAAAGCTCGAGAATCTCGGGGCGGCGCCGTTGGAACCATGTCGCAGCGTCCTTGACGGGCTGTCCATCGCTCAGGATGAGCGGGTCGGGAAGGGTGTAGGTGCCGACCTTCGACTCGTCGTAGTTCGTCACATGGCCTGTCGCGGCGTGCCTCACGGGTTCTCCGGTGGCGCTGAGTAGATACTCCGGCATAGGGGGAGGGGTCAGGGGAGTGGGGTCGGCCGGGAGGGCGCAGGGGGAGCACACGAGCGCCGCTGCGGCCATAGGGGCGAGAAGCGAGCGGGGATTCATTCTTTCGGAAGTATTGAGGGTCCGACCCTCGGGGTCGAGCCGCACGGGGGGCCGCCCACTGACCCTGCAGGCGTCGACCCGGCCATCCGGATGCCAAATCTCGAGGTCCTTCGACCAAGCCATGCTCACACCTGTTTGCTTGAATTTACAGAAGCACGACCATTTTCCTGGCATGTCCTTGTCGGCCACGATGCAGGGATCGATCATGCGTGGCATCTTTCACGCGGCACACCGGGTCCTAAGAAAGCGATCAACCGGGGCGTGTCCCAATGGCGAAGGTTACGGCTGCGCATGGTCCAGATGCGTGAATCATTATTGCCGCGAGTGGTGTTGGATAGGTCTGAAGGCACAGGACCCAGAGGCCATACCTGCAAACCAGGCTTTCGGGCGAACTGAAATTGACGCTCCGGTCGCGAGGGGTTATTGGCAGCGCCGCCGACCTGTGGGCCAAGTCGGTGCTCGTGGAGTAGGCAGCCTGCCAGAACGGCGTTCCGTCGGGATCGTGCGTATTTAACGTGAAAAACATCCAAAAAATGCCGGAATCCCATGCAACCAGGGGATCCCTATACGCGGGGACAGCGTCGCCATGGAAAGAATGGGAGAGTTGAGCGCGGCAAGTAGGGAAGGCGTGGTCTCTGCGCGCGCTGCCAGGCACAGGCCCGCAAAGAATCAGGCTCCGAGAAGCCTCCATCGAGCGAGCCTGATCTCCTTGGACCGTTCCTGGGACGGATGGCTTGGACCGGAGTTGGAAACGTTCATTTGCGTAAAGGGAGTGCCCTGCTGGCGTCGTCGTCATTTGCCCACAAGGACGATCCCAAACAACGGTGGAACGACCAATGTGAGCTTGTTAGCGTCCGCATTCACACTTTGGTGCGAGAGGGCGTCCACAAAGGCGGTTGCGACGCAGCCATCCGGCAATGTCACTGTGACTGAATGGGCGACAATATCATTGTTGCTGGCGTTGACCTCCCAGGTGGTCCCGAGCTGCCGTGCCTGAACCATGACGTGATCGTCGACAGATAGCGGGGCCTGCATGCTTCCGCGCCGCAGTACCGGATTATCCCTCCGCAGCCTAACCAGCGCCTTGAATTCCGCCAGTAAAGCGTTGTCCGGTTTTCCGCCAAGGTCGGGCCACGGATACGTGGCCCGGTCGTATGGGTCGTTGCCACCCGTGACACCGACCTCGTCGCCGTAATAAATTGTTGGTGAACCCGGGTACGTCATCTGGACAAACGTGGCGAGAATCAGGCGCTGCTTGGCCTCCTGCACTCGGGCCGCCGGCGTCGTATCGTCCTTAAAGCCGAAGATGTATAGGCTGCGCTCAACATCATGGCTCGAAAGCAGGTTCATGAGCGCGAACTGTACCTGCGGGGGATAGACCTCGCGCATGTATTCCAGTGACCTGCAGGCCTTGGCAGCACTGCCGCCTTTGGCGTAGTCGAGCACGGCGCCTCGGAAAATATAATTCATGGTCGAATCGAACTCATCGCCCAGGAAGAACTTGCTGGCGTCGAACCACGTCTCGGCCACGGTCAGCGCATCGGGCCTATGGAGTTTCACGGCCTGGCGCCATTCGCGCCAGAAGTCATCGGGAACCCATGGCGCGACATCCATGCGCCAGCCGGCCGCGCCACGATCGAGCCACTGCTCCATCACTCCATCCTTGTTGCCATAGATGAAGGCGCGGAAACTGGGTGAGGACTTGTTGACCTCGGGCATGCTTTCGGCGTTGAGCCAGCTCTTGTATTGCTTGTCCGGGTCTGATTTGCCGGGGATAAACGTGTACCAGTCGGCATAGGGCGAGGACGGGTTGATCTTCCCGCCCGAGAACGCACCCTTGCCGCCGTAGTTGCCGTAGCGATCAAAATAGACCGACTCGCTGCCCGTATGGTTGACCGACGTATCCGGCAGGACGCGGATCCCCCGCTTGGCGGCCTCGGCGCAAAGCCGAACAAAGTCAGCGTTGGTTCCAAAGTGCGGATCAATCTGCGTGTAGTCTGCGGTGTCGTACTTGTGGTTGCTGGGCGACTTGAACATCGGATTGATGTAGAGGGCGTTCGCTCCAAGCGAGGCGATGTAGTCGAGCTTCTCGATGATACCCTCGATGTCGCCGCCGAAAAAATCGTTGCAGGCTATGTCATCGGAGCCATCGCCGCTGTGCGGTTTCCAAGGCTTGTCCAGCCAGTTACGGTGAAGCTCGATAGGGTGGCCGTGATAGGTGTCGATGGCCGGATTGGGAATGTGGGACGGGTTGCCGTTGCGGAAGCGCTCCGGGAATATGTAATAGTACACAATGTCGGGCGCCCAGTCCGGGACCTTGAAGTCGGGCAGGTAAACCGTGTGTCTGTAACGCCTGATCTGCTTCGGCGAGCTGGGGTAGAGGTCGATCTGGCCCGGGCCATTGTCGCCCTTCTCGCGGCCCCAATAGACCATCTGGTCATTGTTTTGGTAGACATACCGGGTACCGTCGATGGTCAGGTCGAAGTAGTAGCCGTATACGCTGATCTCGTTGAAGGTGTAGCGTCCGCGCCACTGTTGGAGTTTACCGTCGGGCGACGGCTCCAGAGGCACGCGTGCGACCTCGGTGTATTCGAGCAGGGTCTGGTCGCCTTCCAGGCGCCTCTTCTCGACCACCAGTGCGGCGCTGCTCACGCCCGGTTGGGCGTGCAGCGCAAAGTCGACGGCTGTTCGCGAAGGCACCGCGCCGAACGGGTGCTTGTCGGCCAGTGCCTGCGAGTTGAACCGCACGCTCCGCGCCACCGGGTCGCTTACCGCGGTATCGATGTCAGCGCGAAGCTTGCTCGGCGCTCCCGCGCAGAGCAGCAGGCACAGCCACCATCTTCCTAGACCGCCTGATCCGTGGGTTTTCATAGTCCTATTGTGGGTTGGCATCGGGCACGCGGCATGGATATTCCCGACGGTTGTCCGATGTTGGGAATTTGGGTTTCGATCTGCAAGCGGCCAACCCGTTACCGGCGCACAAGTCCCGTTCAGTCTCGGGTCGTCTCGCCGCGGCTGTTTAGTGCCACGGAAACGGATTCAAGGCACACGAGCACGGGCCATCAACGGCTGTCCGGGAGGGGATCGAACCTAGGGGCTTTACTCATTACCAATGACTTAGCTCAGGTATTGAGCCGTTTCAATGCCGATTGATTGACGGATTCTATGCACGAAAGCGTTCCCTGCCTACGTGGACGGAACCTGTGATGAGGTGCCTACAGCCAGCAATTCTCTAGAACATCTATTCTCGGTGTACACTAAGGCGGGCCTCCAATTCTACACCTCTCCTCCTTCGCGAAGAGGTTGCATTCGCAGCCAATGGCTGCACAAGGGGGGATCCGAGACAAGATTCTGCGTGTCTCGAGGTCTTTCGAAAAAGGGAGGCCTTTACCGAGAAGGTCGACGATGTGTACGGCGCCCGCTAGACGTCGAGGTCAACGCAGAAACACCTGCATTTTGGTGCCGCTGTGGAACATCGGTCTGTGGGCCCATGCCGCATCTTGGCGCTCTTGAGCAGGGAGGGCTATTCCTTCGTCCCCTTCCCGACGTCTAAGGGCCATATACTGCCGAAGGAACGTTTTGGCCGCCCGCAGGGTAGGGAAGAACCTTCGAACCCGCTTGCCATCGATTCGGAGTCCTTACACAACCTATTTCGATGTTGTCGATGCAGAGTACTTCGAGACCTTGGGCGTCGGTTTCCTCATAACGTCCATGATCATAAAATGTTCTGTATCTGTCGATATTCGGGCAATGGCCTTAGCCTGCGAAAGTTATGCTTTCGTAATCCATTGACCGTCAATAACGGAGAGATGCCTGAGTGGCCGAAAGGGACGGTTTGCTAAACCGTTGTACGGGTAAAACCGTACCGGGGGTTCGAATCCCCCTCTCTCCGCCATTTTCAGGGTTAGGATTCGCTCGAAGGTGGCTGTGCAAGCTCGCCAGGACGATACGCAATTCGGCTAAACGTGTCGGTGCCGAATAGGAGAGCCAGGGCTGCGGCGAAGTCAAAAACAGTCCATGCCACGTGTTGCGGCCAACTGGAATCCGGCGAAAAGACGATACCTCCTCGTGCCAAGACGACTCGGTAGAGCGAGGCCGATCCCTGCACCAGATAGTAAACGCCGATCGCCTTCACGATGGCTTTGAAATTGGAAATCTCTGCTGCGGTTGTTTTCATGGTGATGTCTCTAGTGGCTGGGGCGGGGTAAAGGAAAAAGAGTGATATGGATACTGTGCTGCGAACCTCGAATTTAGGGGTTTAGTCCTGTTTGTCGGGCGGCAACGCCCGGACGAAGGCTTCAAATTGCGCGAGCCCATCTGAATTACCGCTTTCGACAACGGCTGAGGGTGCGTCGATTTCTTGGCGAATGAAAGGCGCATCAACAAGGACTGCGTTGATGACGATGGCCTCACGCGACACTTTCCCGCCCGCGCTCCTTGTGCGGGTCAGTATTCTAAATTTCTCCCTGCCCTCGGGAGTAAAGGTGATCAGAAGGACCGGCTTGTTGCCTCCCATCATGGCCGCATGGGCTCCCGCGATGTCATCGATTGTCATGTCGGGAATCCGGCCTACATAATACGTCGTCTCTTTCCGGCCATCCCTTTCGATCTTTGGGCTGAATCCCTCCCTAGGACCTTCAGCCACCTCGTAAAAGTTAATCGACGACATTCCAGAAGGAGAAGAGCTCGCGTGGATCACAGTGCGAGGTACAAGTAGAAAAAGTGCGGCGTAAATGGCGACCCCGCATAATGTGGCCCAGACGCTCCTGGCGCGGGATTGGATGGGCGGAGAGGCTCGCTCAAGAAGGCGGCGTACCCGAATGAGGAGATGGCTCCTACCTGTTGCCGCGAGTGCCAGCCGCGGTGCACGCGCTTCCTCGAGCTTCGCAAGTGCCTCGGCGAATCCGATGGGATCGCCGGTAATATCCACGGCAATGTCGTCACACGCGTTCTCGCGCTCGAGGTTGATTTGGTCATTTATCGCATAGATGGCGGGATGGTAGAAGAAGACGATTTCGCTGATCGACTGGAGCAGGGCGATCGGGAAGTCATTTCGAAGGACATGGGCGAGCTCATGGGCCAGAATTGCATCGACCTGTGAGGCGTTAAGCCCCGTAAACGCGCCGACGGGCACCAGGATCAATGGCTTAAGCCAGCCGATGACCGAAGGTACCTCAACAAGGATGGATTCACCGAGCCGAACGGCACGCCGAATCCCGATCCGCTGAGCAAGATGCCGGAATCGTAGCGTGAGTTCCTTGGGTAAAGGACTGTGAGGCTCGTCCAGCAGTCGACGCGAGGAACTCCAATCCACAAGCAATTGAAATGCTCCCCATCCACAGCCAAGAGCCCAAAGGAGTACAATCCACGGGAGAATGGCGCCCATCGCGGCCTGGAGCATGGCGTCCCATGAGTGGCCCGAAACAATGGGAAAACCAGAAGCCTCGTGGACGGGAAGGGAACTCGCCCCCGCGTGGGCGATTCTAGCCGCCGATTTTCGAAGCACTGCACCCAAGCGTAAATAGGTGAACCATGGGATTACGGCACATAGGACAAGCGATGTGCATCCTGCGAAGTACTTATGCCGCGCCGGTTGGCTTCTGAGGACCACGGCCAGTCCTTTGAACCCCAGCCAAACCAGCCCCAATTCCCAAACGGAGTGAATGAGCGTCCATCCAATGCGTTCGATAAAAGCATTCATGCGTTGCCGTCTTTTCTCTCTGCTATGAGAGATCGGATCATCTTCAATTCTTCAGGCGGGACCGACTTGTCGGACAAGGCCCGGAGCACTAGCTGGCCTGATGAGCCGGAAAACGCCCGATGGATTAATCCGTGCAGCAATCTGTCTTGGGTACTCGATTCCGTGACGGCCGCTTCGTAGATGTGGGTCATCCTGGACGCATTCCGCGTCACCAGCTTCTTTTCGAGCATGATCTGCAAGAATTTAAGGACGGTGGTATAGCCGGTAATATGCCCTAGCTCTTTCCAGACCTCCCGCACTGAACTCGGGCCCGTGCGCCAAAGGACCTGGAGGATCGCAAGCTCGGATTCGGTCGGCGTTGGGGTGGTCATTTTATTACCCATTGGCCGCAACCTACGAAGGGGTTCGTAACACGCAAGCGAATTTTATCCGAAGTCGCTTTGCCGCTACCGCAAGTCCCTCGGCCATTTTCAGATTGGCGCCGAGCAGGCTGACGGGACTCTGGCTAGTCCAAAAGTTCGTGAAGATGAGCAGCCAGAAACTCGTAGACTACACTGCGTGGCGCCGCATAGAAGACCTCGATTCGTCCCTCGTTATGGCGGAAAACGATTCGGTGCTCACCGACTCGCAGTCGCGAGAGGCCTTCAAGGTTGCCCTGAAGGGGTTTGGTATCGCCGCGTCCATCTGCTAATCCAATTATGGCAGCCCTTACCCGCCGGCGGGGCTCCGGAGCAAGCGTCCGATGGTACTCGCGCACCTGGTCCGAAACGGAAACTTTAATCGGCAAGGGAAGATGCAGGATGGAACTTTAGCTTGCCCGAGCGAAGAAGCCTGTACTGGCGTGTAAAATCTCCATCAGCAAGAAGTTCCATGGTTTCGAGAATGCCGCCTAGGCGGGCCGCAGAAATCACATGAGCAACGGGACGATCATGACGGGTCACGGTGACGAGCATTCCTCCCTCAGCGGCATCAATGGCCGATGCAGTCTCCCGTTGGAGGTCTTTTATGCTGTATGTATTCTTCATCTAGAAAAGATGTATTTATATGGAAGCCATGTCAACTCCGCACGTCGATAAAACCGAGTGCAAAATGGCATCGACGGCCGTCAACTGCGGCGATCCACGTTTCTGCAGCCAAAATTCGGCCATTTTCCCTCATGCTAGGCCCTAGCAAAAATGTCCATTTTCGTGGATCTTAGCCCGGGAGGAATGCGAGTGGCGGCATTCGAATCCCCCTCTCTCCTCCAATTTAAAATGCTGGTAGCAAGATAGTTAAGGAACTCAAAATTCTTGAGTGTGTTAGGGCGCTAACAGAATTCAGGTTTTTGCGAGCGGGCGGAGGTTCGTGCCGAGAGCGATTTCCATCTCTCGGCCGTGAACCAAGAAAACAGGATTTTTCGGCTCTGGTCGCGCCTACGCGCCTATTATCGCTCCCGGAGCACGCTCTGGTGGCTGATGGTGTTCTCGCTGTACATGCTCTATCGAGTCCTGCGGCTCACCATTTTCTCCGACTTCGCAAACGAGGAATGGAACAGGATCCACGATGCTCCGCCTCCCACGCGGGAGCAGATGAGGAAGATGCTCGATTTAAAGCATTGAGCGGGTCGCGGCATCTCACAGCGCGCGGCCGCCAATCCATCTCTGCGTTTGAATAGATGAATCCGAGCGACCCTATCATTCTTCTGAAAGGCATGTATCTGCCCAGAGACTTCGCCTTGCAGACCGGCCTGGTAGATGATCTGGCCGTCTATTACAGGAAAAAGGGTCACCGCGCAGGATACCTTCCGCCGCGCTTCATCGGCTACTACTTCAATTACAGCCAGCCGATGGCGGTCTGCCGGGACGCGTTCCTGAGCCTAGATCTGCGCCCACCGATTGAATTCCTGCCTTCGAAGGTCCATTCCCACACGGGCGGCAGATGTACCATTTCCTCAAAGAGGGGCGAGGTTGAGCCGCCCTACATCCTGGTCCACGACCGCTACGATCGATCGTGCTGGCTTTTCCCGTACGATCGGGGGCGCCTGTTTGTGGAGAGCAAGGACCCTTTGCTTGAGCCGCCAATAGGCGAGAAATGGTAGGTCGGTCGGGTGGGGGACGAAACCGGTTTTCTCCGGCGGGATCTGATGGATAAAGCGGGACCTCGTGAGCTGACAAGGCGCCCGGAGAAAGCCTTTTCAACCCCAGGTAATTGCCGTGAAGCTCTCCGCATGAAATTGAGGCGGTCCATGCAAAAACCGGCACCTTTTGGGGACAGTCGCAAAGCGGTTGACCCATGAAGCCGAACTTTTTCTCAGAAGGCTTGGCGGTTTAAGCCGGCCCGATTGTCATAGAGGATGATTCGATTTACACCTCCGGAACGATTACCCTGCGCCTAATGATCGGCGTTTCTCTAGTGAAAAGACTCCTTTCCCGCTGTGTCTTCACCGCGATGGTCCTGTTCTTCCTAAGATCCGCTGTTTTTGCACAGGGGAGTTCCTCCTTCTTTGAAGCTCCGGCCGTGACTGCTGGCCAAGCGCTCCCATTCACGGCTTTGCAGCCAAATGGGCAGGTCCTCCTATCGATGGGAACTCTTCGATTCAACGCCGATGGCACGCAGGATAACTCCTATTCTTTGCAGACGCCCGGAACGCAATTTGCGGTGAATTCAACGGGCAGAATCGTGGTGCTGGGCTCGGCTCTTACTCAATGCAACCCGAATGGAAGCACGAACATCGTGCTTTATGGCAATGGGAGCCAGGTCCAGGGATTTATTATACAGCCGGATAACCGGGTAGTCCTTTGGGGAGGACTTCTTACATTCGGTTCTACAACGTTGCCCGGAATAGCTCGTGTAAACACAGACGGCACGCTTGATACGTCTTTCAATCCGGGATTCGGCATCTCGTCCGGTAGCATCTCCGCTGTCGCGGTCCAAGCTGACGGCAAGCTACTTGTGATCGGAAGTTTTTCGTCCTTCGACAATGTCACTGTGCCTGGGTTCGTGCGCCTAAATACGGACGGCACCGTTGACGCCACTTTCCAGCCCCAATTGGTAACAGGGGGCGAGTTCATTTCACGTGCACAGAACATTCTTCCACTCTCCAACGGGACGATTTTGGTGTGGGACGAGATAAACCTCCGACTGCAGATTCTCAACGCCGACGGGTCGTTGAACACCTTTCTCGGGACGACGACTGGCGGCTCAAACAATATCTACGGGACCAACGGCAACGTCGACGCCCTAGCGCAACAACCCGACGGGAAGCTCCTAGTGGCAGGGAGCTTCTACACTTTTGCCGGCCAACCCGTTCTCAACCTTTTCCGCCTGAATACCGATGGCACCGTCGACAACACCTTCAATCCGAGTGCAACCATTGCAAATCTGGTCCAGAACACCCCGACCAGCATCGAAATAAAATCGCTTGCCCTGGCATCAGCAGGACAAATCTATATCGGATTTGGCTCCAATGTCTTGCGCCTGTTGCCGAACGGAGCGCCCGACCTGACTTTCACGCCGGGCCCCTCTATTCCCGGGAGCATTGTTGCCGTGGCACAGGCAGCGAATGGCCGGATCATTGTCGCAGGCAATTTTATCGCGGTTGGGGGCGTCCAGCGCCTGGGACTGGCTGCGCTGCTTGCTGACGGCACGGTTGATCCATCATTTGTGCCCTCTGCTGGTGTCAATTGGACTCAGCCGCCCTTGTCCCAAAGCGGAAGCCAGAGTGCCTCTCTTGCTCCACTGGCCGACGGCTCGGTTCTGTTCGCCGGGACGTTTTCCGGAATCGGTGGCGTCGGGCAAAGCGGAGCCGTTCACATACTCTCGGACGGGACTTTGGACTCTACTTTTAATCCAACGTTGAATGCCGGGGGAAGTATAGGGGCCGTCGCGGGACTTCCCGGCGGCCTTTGGGTCGTTGGTGGAAGCTTCACTTCGATCAACGGAAGTTCGAGGGGAAACCTGGCCGCGTTTTCCTCGGCCACCCAATTGGATCCGTCCTTTGGCGTCGTGGACGTGAGTGGCCTCAACGGCAAAGCGACCGTGCTTCAAGCCAGGCCGAGCGGCGGCCTGTATGTGGGCGGATCGTTCAGCCTCGTCGGATCCTCCCGGGCAGAATCTCTTGTCGCTTTGAATTCGGATGGAACCCTCGATTCGAGCTTCGTTCCCCCGAATTCGACCGGCTCACCCTTGGCGCTGGCACCCATGGCCGACGGGCGATTGATGGTGAGCAACGGAACAACACTGCAACGCCTCACTGCCTCGGGCACCCTGGACACAACTGTTACTCTTCCAAATATATTGCCCGCCAATGCACCCAATGGCTACACGCTTTCGAGTACATCCATTGCTGGCATCACGGTCGACTCGGAGGGCCGAACCTACGCCACGATCTGGTTCATAGCCGCTCCGTCACCCCCTTTTGAGAGTTATATCGAAACTGCGGTCTATCGCTTCGATTTGGCCGGCAACGTTGACCCGACGTTCGTCGCAAACGGAGTACTCTTCGGAGCACCTGTGTATGATAACGGCGGACGAACGGTTGCGTCGTATGAAACTCCGTCCGCGCTCGCATTTGGACCGAATGGCCTCTTGTCCATTGCCGGCAATTTCGGCTCCTTTGGGTCATCGTCGGCTGACAGCCTTGTGCTCATCCCGCAGGCCGACCAGTCCGGTACGGTGGCGCCGCCCGTGGTAACGGCTGTGTCCGCGCCGCCAACGCAGGTCATCTACGCTGGGGGAACCGTCACCCTGAGCGTAACTGCGAGTGGCGAATACCTCACCTACCAATGGCAGCTAAATGGCGTGCCAATCCCTGGTGCAACCCAATCGTCGCTCACGATAAGCGACGTCTCTCCAGCCAATGCCGGCACGTACACTGTGCTCGTGGCAGATCCGGCTGGTTCCGTGACTTCGAGTCCAATGCAGGTGTCGGTGCTTGCGACACGAATCGTCAACCTTTCCGCGAGGGCCAATGTTGGAACCAGCGGAAACATTTTGATCGCCGGGTTTGTTATCGAGGGGACTGGAAGCAAGAGTATTCTCCTTAGGGGGGTGGGACCGACGCTCGCGACGGCTCCCTTTGATGTGCCTGGAACCCTCGCTCAGCCGCAGCTAACCCTCATTTCGAGCACGGATACAACGCTCGCGACAAATGCTGTTTGGGGCGGAAGTCAGACGTTTTCCAATGCGTTTACTCAGGTCGGGGCCTTTGCGCTTCCAGCCGCGTCCGCCGATTCGGCTATTCTCACGGATGTCGCGGTTGGATCGTACACCTGTCAGCTAGCTGGCGTGAATACAACGACCGGCGTGGCGCTCGCGGAGATTTACGACGCAGACTCCGGTGCCTCCACGGCCTACCTCGAGAACATCTCTGCGCGGGCTGACGTTGGCTCTGCCGCAAACATTCTTATCGCTGGCTTTGTGATCGAAGGAATTCAGCCCATACAAGTGCTACTCCGTGGAATTGGGCCGACCTTGGGCACATCACCGTTTAACGTTCCGGGTGTCCTCGCTCAGCCTTCTATAGGACTCTATGACGCGAAAGGAACGCTGGTAGCCAGCGACAGCGGCTGGGGAAACTCGCCAGTTGCCGGAGGCTCCGCTTCCGGTGCGTCCGTACGCCAGGCCTCTGCGACAGACATGAGCGGTGCCGGAGCATTCGCATTGCCGATCGGTTCGGCTGACAGCGCTATGGTGGCGACGCTGCCGCCGGGAAGCTACACGCTACAGCTCTCCGGGGTAAACGGTTCGACGGGCGTGGGTCTCGTGGAGGTCTACGTAGCTCCGTAGTTTGAAGCACCCGCAACTGCGTAGGTTTGCACATGCGTAGCAAAGCTGCAGCCCAAGCCGAGGCGGTCGCCGCGTTTGTGAAACTGGCTGTCAATTTCCTCAGATTCGTCTTTGAATCCGAACCCACCCGGACTTAAAACGGGGCTGGCATACGGAGGCCCTTGATCTGCGTGGAGCACTCGAAGAGTTGAAGCTTTGGGCAGCAAGCGGGGAGGAACTTTTTGTTTGGGGCGTGGCCAAAATCGAATTGGCGCACCGTTTCCTGAAGAAGGGTGTGTCGCTTGTTCTGGCTGGCATTGTCACAAAAACCATGCATAGTTTGTGACATTATAAAGCCATGAAAACAGCTAAACCCATTGACCAAACGATATTAAGACAGCTATGGTCGAGCCACCATCCTTTGCCTATAACCGCGAAGGCCCTGAGCGGCGTAGGCAAACCGGCAGCCGTCCGCCAAGCCTTGGCTCGTTTGACCAAGGCCGGCAAGCTTCGGCGGATCCGTCGGGGTCTCTACGAGCGGCCCCGGGCCCATCCGCTGATCGGTACCGCCCCCTCCAGCTCCATGGACGTTGCGAAGGTGATCCTTGAGGCCCGGAGCGCCCCGTGGCAGGTCTCGGGCGCCTACGCTGCGAATCTCCTCGGCCTCTCTGAGCAGGTACCGGGTCAATTGGTCATCAAGACGACCGCCAGCGTTCCCCCGGTCAACCTGGGCAAGACCCAGATCAAATTCCAGCGGGTGGCCCCTAGCAGCCTGATCGGTGCCGGCACGACGGCAGGCACCGTGATCCAGGCCGTGCGGCATCTGGGACCCAAGGGCCTCGAGCCCGCCCAGGCCGAGCGCCTGCGGACGAGCCTGAAACCCGGCACCAAGCGAGAACTGCTCAAGCTGGCCCCGCAGCTACCCCAATGGATGCAGCCGGTCGTCCAGAACCTGAGCGCTCCGAGCCCATGAAGACCGTCCTCGGCCTCTCGGCCCGCGACCGGGCGGCTCTCTTTAGCGCCACCTCGCAGAAGTTGGGCTTCGGCACCGATGTCATTGTAGAGAAGGATCTCTGGGTATGCTGGACCCTGCAGCAGCTTTTTAACGAGATCTCGGGCTATGGCCCGCATCTCGTCTTTAAGGGCGGAACATCGCTCTCCAAGGTCTACAGCGCTATCAAGAGGTTTTCCGAGGATGTGGACATCACGCTGGGCCGGGAACTCCTCGGCCTGGATTCCGATGATCACAACCCGGAGAAGGCCCCCAGCGGTAACCAGAAAGATAAGCGGATCGAAGTGCTCAGGTCGGCCTGCAGCCAGTGGGTCGCCGGGGATTTGAAGCGGCAATTGGAGGCCAAGACCCGGGAAGCGCTGGGGGAGGGGGGTTGGAGCTATGCCGTGGATCAGACCGACAAGCACCGTCTGACGCTGCTCTTCAACTATCCGAGCGTCCTGGGGAATGAGGACGGAGCCTATATCCCGCGGTCTGTGAAGATCGAGTGCGGAGCAAAAGCCGATATCTGGCCGTTCACGCAGGCCTCCATTCAGCCGTACGTGGCTGAGGCATTTCCCAACGAGATCACCGGGGCCTCGGTCGCGGTCCGGGCGCTCGCGATCGAGCGAACATTTTGGGAGAAGGCGACCATCCTTCACGCCGAGGCGCATCGGCCGGCGGACAAACCCTTCACAGCAAACTTCGCCCGGCATTACGCGGACACGGCGGCGCTTGCCGATCATCCGGGCGGCAAGCGCGCCCTCGCCGACGCCGACCTCAGGAAGCGCGTCGTGGCCTTCAAGGAAGCCTTCTTTTATAACTCGTATTCCAGCTATGGAACCGCCGTTCCGGGCACGTTCATGCTCCTGCCCGCGGCCGCGCACGCGGAGGCACTGGAGAGGGACTACCTTCGCATGCAGCGGGAGATGTACTTTGGGCCCTCCATCGCATGGTCGGAAGTCCTCGAGAAGCTTGGGGCCCTCAAGGTAGCGATTGACCAGTCTGGGACATAGGCGAGTCGTTGGCCGCGATTCAACTTCCTGCGGATCGAAGCGCCGCATGCCCGCACGGCAACGTCACCGAATCCGTTAGGCCGAGCGGAAAAGAGGAAGCCAAGAGCGCAGGTCCACCCTCTCGTAGCGGAGCTTCCTGTGTTTCGCCAGATCGTAGTAACCGCCTTTTTGATCCTCTTTATTAAGGAGGCCTTTCCAGTAGGCCTTCTTGTTTTCGTCGCATTTGACGACTTCGATAATTCTTATGATTTTCCGATTCCACGTGAGATAATCGCATCTACTCAAGAGAGGGCCTGCGCGGGGAGCAATTCGATGGATCAATTGATTGGCGAACTCGATCGATCTCACCTTGTAGACCTCTTCTCCGTTCAACATCCCCCCAACGACGAATTCTCCTTCGGGGTCCGAATCCCTGAGGACGATCTTATTCATGAAGACGACGACCGGCCACTGCCAGTACCGGACGATCTCTCCGCTCTTATTCACTAGTCCTATGCAGATACCTGCGCCTTCAATCCCTTTGCGCCTCCGGGATATGATTTCTGGCTGCGGCTTGACGGCTCGTGGATGCCGAAGGCGGTCGAATGGGTTGTCAGTTGCGTGGGCGACGATGAGTTCCGCGAGACGATTGAGGATTTCCGTCCGGAGGGGGACATGCACGACTTGGACCTGGCTTTCCCCGCGGCGGTACATTGGCTCCTTGCCGCGTTCCGGGACGACACGGGACAGACGTTGGGTGAACTCTGGGAGAAGGCAGGTTGGCCGGGGCTAAACAACGACGAGCGTGTCATGAGTCGGTATCGATGTCAGTCATTTGCGACCCTACTAGAGGTCCAGCGCGTTGTTGATGCCCAGAGCGTGTTGGTGGTCGACCTCTGGGCCGGGAAGAGTGCACAGCCGTTTCTCATGGTGGACCGGATGGCCGCAGGAAGATTCCGACCCTTCGAACTGGTATTGAGCTGGGTTACTCTCTATCCCCATTTCGCCCGCTTCGTCGGGTCGGCCGTTGCGGTGCCGCGCAATCTTAAGGAAGTTTTCGAGAGCGAATGGGGAGCGTTCACCAAGGAAGAATTTGGCCTCAAGCGAAGGCCCACGCCCGGACAACTAAAGGAGATGCTGGCCATGGATTTAAGCTACGCCGTCGAGCTGGTGCGTGACGTGGGGCGGCAGTCGATGCAGCACATGCTGCGGGGTTCCGACATTGAGGTTTGCCGCACTTACTTCAGCATGGTCGCGGCGCGACTCCAGATCCTCGAGGTGCTTGGACGCCTGCCCGAATTCGAACCCGATGATGAGCCTTCTGAGGAGAACCTGCCTGAATCCGACTCGTTTGCATGGCTTCGGCGAGGCGAGTCCATGCGGATCGAGGCGTCCATGCCCGAGGCTTTTCGGCATCCCGATGATAAATCCGCCGGCGTCAGCGTGCTCGGGCGGATCTCGGTTGGAAGGGCGGAAGTCATGGTGCAGACGATGGGCAGGCAAAAGAGCGATTTTGCGCGTGTCCGACTGGCGGAGATCTTCGGCCCTCAGCTTCGTTTCGAGCGCGACAGCCGGGTGAATGTCGCGTTGCAGATGGCCGAGCGGCTTGAACGGGACGGGAGCGCGGGGGGAGAGGGTGGCCTCGCGGATAAATCTTCAAAGAGATCGAGCAAAGCCGACCCCGAAATTTCTCCCGAAGCCAAGGCTCAACTGATTCGGACAGCCATGGAGAGGCATTTTAGGGACCTTGCTGACGCCAAATTGCCCGTCTTCGGCGGCCGCTCGGCGCGCGAAGCGGCGCAGGACCCGTCGTCCCGTCCGGCTGTGGTTTCGTGGGTCAAAGGCCAGTGGAGCAACACTATTGCCCTCGGCCAGCGCGACGGCGTTCTCCTGGATGACCTCCCGCGGAAGTTAGCGAAAGAATTGGGAATCGATGAATTGCTGGACCTTTGAAGGTTTTGCCGCGGCTTGGGCTGAGTATTCGCCCATCGAAAATTAGGCGGATGGCTGCAGTTGTTGGAGGAAAGTCGCGAGGTCGGCTGCCTTGACACCGGGAGCCAGTGCCGCGGTTTCAGCAGGCGTCCTCGATGGCCGATGCACCAGCCACATTTCCGCTCGTTCCCCAAGGGTCCGACCCAGCGACTGCAGCGGCCGCGCCATGGATGGCGTGGGCGTGCGGGTCGCCTTAACCTCCACTAGGCGCAATTTTCCCCGCGGAGCTGGAAGGACAAAATCCACCTCGAGGCCTTGTTCATCCCGAAAGTAGAAAAGCTCCCTTTTTCCCCCGGCATTGATCTGGAACTTTATGATCTCTGCGGCAACGAATCCCTCCCAGAGTGCGCCATCGAATGGCGAACGCTCGAGTTCAGAGCGGGACCTCAGGCCCAACAGGTGCGACGCCAGTCCCGAATCCAGCCAATAAAGGCGTGGCGACTTGAGCAGCCGTTTCCCGAAATTCTCAAAATACGGTGGAATCAGGGCCAAAAGCCCGGTCGTCTCCAGCACCCCCAGCCACTGAGCGACCGTGGGGACGGAAACCCCAAGCGGCCCGGCCAAGTCCGTCTTGTTGAGAATCTGTCCGTGCCGGCTTGCGACCAGTCCCATGAACCTCCGGAACGTCGCCAGGTCTTTCACCTGTGTAACCGCCCGTACGTCGCGTTCCAGATACGTCTGCAGGTACGAGCTAAACCACAGGTCCCGGGCACCCGGACGCGCGATGACTTCCGGGAAGCCTCCCAGCCACATATCCACTTTCGGGCTTTCCCGCACACTGAGCGGCAGCAGGTGCAGAATCGCCGCGCGACCCGCCAGAGATTCGCTTACTCCCTGCATTAATGCCGATTCCTGGGAGCCGGTGAGGAACCACTGGCCGGTCTTTCTGGGTTCAGAATCTATTCGTGTGCGAATATAGGCCAGCAGTTCCGGCGCATTTTGAATCTCATCGAGTATGACCGGCAGCTTAAGCTCGTCGAAGAATCCCCGGGGATCGGCTCGCACCCGCGCCAGAATGTCGGGATCCTCCAACAGGCGGTAGCCCGCTCCGGGGAGCATATGCCTCAGAAGCGAGGTTTTCCCGACACGCCGGGGTCCGGTGAGGACGACGGCAGGGAAATTTCGGCGCGCCTTGAGAAGGGTGGTTTCGAGTGTCCGCGGAAGAAAGCGCATTTGAGGAAACAAACACTAGACTTTATAAAACTCAAATAAAAAGCACCCCAGGGTGAACCGGAACTATAGACATTCACGCGCGCCTATTGGGAATCTATATGCCAGGCAGGAGCATGCACGGATGACCGATATGCCTCGAGAGATGCCGGTGCGGAAATGCCTCGCGGCGGACATGGATCCGGCGCAGAGAGACGCCCGAACCGGAATGTGCCCATTCAATTCGAACAGGGACATACCGTAAAGAAACGATCCGAATTACCTGCATCGCGCCGCGATACCAGATAGATCCTGCCATCTGGACCACCACCCGGAGGAGCGCCGCATCTGTGGCGCTCAAACGAACCCGTAATCCAGCCTTAGGGAAAATCGCAACCTGTCGATGTTGGCTCGATAACTTTGTTACCGCCTAACTTCCCGCCTAATTTCTGCACTTTGGTGAGTTTCGGTGCACTTGCATGTATCTGGCAAGAATTTATAAATTAATTCGCCTCAGACGAGAATTCCGTATCTTACGTGTCTAAGAGCAAGAACACGAATCACGCAAAACGGAGTCCGGGCGATAAAACGGAGCCCGGGCGATTTGCTAAACCGTTGTACGGGTTAAACCGTACCGAGGGTTCGAATCCCTCTCTCTCCGCCATTTTGAGTCTAGAAAAACAGGGTCACCGCTGGTCTTTCAGAAAGTCCTGAACCTCGCTATGTGTCCCGCATAGGTGGAATACTAGGGCGTCCTTATCGCGCTGAAATACTAACCTCAAATCTAGGCCGCAGCGGCATTCCATAAAAGGCCTAATACGCCGGAGGCCGACGCCCGCGTGAAGGTAAGGGTGCCCATATGCCATGCCTGCGGCTCGCATAGCCAAAAATACGTCTTGGCGGCGAGTTGACGGGACGCTCCTAAGGAAACGTGGCGTCGCCAATATTCTCACGGAGCGAGGTCGTCAGCCGAAGTAATCTCACGGAGTTTTCCCGTTCGGCGGGCCTGCGCAGCCTCAGATTTCATGGCCGCTCCAGCTTTCGCCGATTCGTAAGGAGTCAAAGCGTATTCGTTTACAAAGTAGGCCGCATCTGGCTCCATGACGGCAAACGGGAGGCCGCGACGATTCACGAGCTGGGTCAGCGCCATAGAAACGTATGACCCTGCATCAAGGCCGATGCTCTTAAGAACGGTGTCGCTCTCTTTCTTCAGATTGCGATCGATACGGATGCGGATTTGAACGGTGGCCATGCCTCATAAAGACTCAATATGACTCGGATGGGCAAGTCCTGTCACATTTTTTGGTCATGTTTTCTGGGGCTCTGAGATGCATCATCGGCCGAAGGAATAGCCGGGGTTTATTTTCTTATTATGTTGAAATTATAATAAATTAAGACTTATTTGTCTTAATTACAGATTTTAAGCCGCCAACGGCCTTCTATTTTGGAAATTTTATGGCACTCCTATTTGGAAGCTCTGATCCCAAGGCAGCCTACCAGCTCGGGCGAGACGTCGCCGCCAAGAAAGTGCGCAAGCTGGCTGCCAAGATCTATTCGGATGATCTGGTGACTCCCGACCGGGAGATCGTGCGCAGCCACCGTTTTGAAATCGTTGCCCATTTCTATCCCAATGCTGTCGTGAGCCACCGGACCGCCTTGAACGGCGGAAGCATATCTAAGGGAAATAGGTTCCACATCACCGTTCCCGGCGCCGCTATTTCGAGTCGGCCATTGCCCGGCTTTGAAATCCGCATCTGGCCGGGGCCCGGCGTGCTGTCGGAGGACCAGGCCATACCCACTGCGGAAGGGCCGATTCATATCGCCAGCAGGGCGCGCGCCCTTTTGGAAAACCTGCTCCCAGGCAGGGCGCGCGGAAAGGTCGCGGAGGCCAAAACCCTCACTCGTGCGGAATTGGAGATTTGGCTGGAGCGCCAGATACGCATCAGCGGAAGAGCCGAACTGCACCGCCTCCTAGGCGAGGCTAGAATTATCGCGCCACGGGTCAAATGGGAGGCGTCACTGGCAAAGCTGGAACAGCTCATCGCCGACTTGGACGGCGTCGGCAATGCGGGCAACCTTAACGCCCCGGTCGCCATCGCCCGCGCCATGCGCGATCCCTACGATCCGGAACGGCTAGCCCTCTTCACCGAACTGCAGGCACGGCTGGCGAGCGAGAGCTTCATTAGCCTTCCCTCAGCGCCGGCGGCAGAGCGCCGCAACCGCGCATTTTGGGAGTCCTATTTTTCGAACTACATTGAAGGGACCAAATTCACGGTCGAGGACGCTCAGAGCATCGTGGAAGCCGCCGATCCTCGCCGGATTTTGCAGCAAAGGCCAAAGGAAGCCCATGATATCTTGGAAACCTACCGGTTGATCACTGACGACCGCATTTGCCGAGACGTTCCTCAGGAAGCGCCGGGGTTCTTCGATGTCCTCAAGCGTCGGCACGCCCGCATGATGGCAAGCCGCCCTGAAGTACAACCTGGGGTGTTCAAGGTGCTGCCCAACCAGGTCGGAACTAAGACATTCGTTGCGCCCGACCTAGTGGAGGGCACTCTGCGGCGCGCATGGCCCCAGGTGCGCGCCCTAACCGACCCAGTCGCCCGCGCGCTCTTGGTGCATTTTGTCCTAGCCGAGGTCCATCCGTTTTCGGACGGAAACGGCCGCATATCGCGCCTTTCCATGAATGCCGAGTTGGACGCTGCCGGCCGTGCCAGGATACTGATCCCCACCTGTTATAGGACGGACTATCTCACGGTTCTGGACGCCTTGACGCGTGGTGAGAATCCGACGCCCTTCATTGCGTTCGGTCATCGAATCTTGGCCCTGAACCGGGCCACACCCTATGAGAATCCCGAGATTACACATGATCATTTCAAAAAGGTCGGGGCCATGAGCGAGGAACCCTCGGGTATGAATATTGCAGCTCTGGCTCAAATTTAGGGGATTGAAGTGGTACCGAACAGCGCGTGTGCGTTACGGAAAGCCACCGGCGGAGGCCTGGGGAGGAGGCACATCCCGAGGCGTGATGTGCGCTTACAATCCCCTGAATGGCTCAAGTCCAATTCTGATCGGAATTGTCTTGGCTGCCTCCGGCTGCTCCGACGCCTCCAAGGTGGAAATCTCAAATATATCCGCTTGTCCGGCTGCTGTGCAAAAGGCCTTCCAAGACTATGCTAACGGCGTCCAATTCAAGAATGTGGAAAAGGATACCAAGAAAGATGGCCGTATTGTCTACGAGGCCAAAGGCAAAACCGCAGACGGGAGGAAGATTGAGATCAAAGTCGAAGACGATGGGCGTCTGGTGAAATTCGAGAGTGAAAAGGAAGACTGACGCGACTCGGAGCCTCACAGATCGCCAGCCTTCTTAAGCAGTACCCTCCTACTTTGCGTGAGCGAGCACTACTTAACGGAGTAGTGTTAGTCTCTTAAGCCGATGAGGCTTGAATCAGCTCTCCCTCCCCCTTATAGAGGGGAAGCGTTACCACGAAAACCGCCCCCTTTCCAAGATTGTCTTCAACAACGATCTTGCCTCGGTGGTTTTCGACGACGGCTTTTGCGATGGCCAAACCGAGCCCGGCATGGCCGGACGCTGACGTCCTGCTCTTGTCTGCCCTGTAGAAGCGTTCGAAGACATGGGGCCGGTCCTCAGGCACTATGCCCGGGCCGTCGTCGCTTACTGAAAATCTTGTGAACTCACTGCTGTGCTCGCAAGAGACGCGGACCTCGCCGCCTTCGCGGTTGTGTTGGATCGCATTGACGATCAGGTTCGTGGCCAAGATCGCGAGTGCTGTCGGATCCCCGATACAAGGAGCCGGCCGAAGGTCGGCGTTCAGGTGGATATTGCGTCCCGATGCCAGAGGACGGACCTGCTCCAAGGTGTCGCGCAGAATCTGTGAAATTTCGCAGTGTTCGCGCAGTGGTCCCGCCCCCAGTGCGTCCTGGCGCGCCAGAATAAGTAGCGGCTCGATGAGCCGGCGCATACGATTCGCGGCGTCCCTGCAGGTGTTGATAACCTGGATGTATTCCTCGGGGGTTCGTTTCCGGTCCTGCTTGAGGATGCGCTGGGTCTCCGAGAGAAGGATCGTCACCGGAGTCCGCAGCTCGTGGGAGGCATCGACGATAAACTGCTTCTGCTGTTCAATCCCCGTCTGAAGTCGGTCGAAAGTATGGTTGAGTACCCGACTGAGCTGGTCGAGTTCACTGTCCGTTCCCGACGTGCTGATGCGTTCCTGCAGATTCCCATCGGTGATGCGCGCGGCCGTGCGACCTATTGTCGAAATCGGCTTGAGGGCGGTACCCGCTATCCACCATCCCCCGAATAGACAGACCAGCCAGATCGCAAATCCGCTCGCGCCCAGGGACCAGGCGAAGCGATACATGGAGTCCAGCTCGGGAGAGATGTCGCGCCCCACGAGGCTGCTTAGGCCCGGCTTGGAGCTGCGCAAGAGCTCCCTGCGGTGGCCAACGATGCGCCATTCCTCGGCATAGCGGCCGGCCGGTATTGGCAGCAGTTGGGCTCCCTCCGGGAAGTTTGGAGACTCAAGGAAGACGGCCCCGGAAGCGTCGCGATAGCTGACGAAGGTGTATCCCGGCTCCGTTCCCTCGAAAAGGGACGCAACCTCGCTTGGCAACTTCCCTTTGGCTACCCGAAGGCGCTCGATGAGCAGGGTGGGTGAAAATGCGGGGCTGTCGTCATCGCGCGCGCTGGAGAAGGGGCTCGCCGGCTTGCCCCGCAGCAAGGCTCGGGTCAACTTGCCCTCAGAGGAATAGAGGCTCTGGTCGATGGCATGGAGCTGGTGGTTCCAGGCAAGACGGTAGGTGGTGAAACACAGTGCGGTCACGGCGGCCAGCAGGATTAACCCGTGCCAAGCCTGCAGACGCCAGCGGATCGACTGGAAGGGGGACTTCATTCGATGCAGTAGCCATGGCCGCGTCGCGTGACGATAAGGTCACGTCCGAGCTTCCTGCGCACATTGGAAACATGTACGTCGAGCAGGTTCGAGAGGGTGCTGTCCTCCTCGTCGAACAGGTGCTCGTAGAGCATGGTACGGGTGACCACCTCGCCCTTGTGAAGCGAGAGGTATTCGACGAGGGCATATTCCCTTGCCGTAAGCTGGATTTCGTTGCCGCCGCGTGTCACGGAGCGCATGCCCGTATCTATTGAGATGTCCCCCATGTTGAGCGTCGGGTGGGTGCGCCCCGCAGCCCTTCGGATGAGCGCGCGTATCCGGGCCAGCAGCTCGTCCGTGTCAAACGGCTTCGTTAGGTAGTCGTCGGCTCCCAGATTGAGCCCCTTTATTCGGTCGGCGACGGTATCGCGCGCTGTCAGCATGAGGACGGGGGCCGCACAGACGGGCCGCAAAAGAGCGAGCAGCTGCCATCCGTCCATTCGCGGAAGCATCACATCGAGTACGATCGTGTCGTATTCGCCGTTCCTTGCCTTTAATAGGCCTTCCTCCCCGTCATCGGCCGTATCCACCGCGTAGTTCTCCTCGCGCAGCGTGGCGGCCAGGCTGACGCAGAGCGTGGGATCATCCTCTACAACGAGCAGTCTCATCAGAGTGATCCCTCGTTAATGGAGCCGTATCTGCGGCCGACGCCCGCGCGCCCAATGCCCCTGCGCCCCGATCGACGCGGTCTTGGCCCCATGCCCCGCAACAGGGTGTGGCAACATGACCCGGGACGCTGTGATGGGTTAGGGCAAGACTGCATGGAGGCAGCAGAGAGGCGGTACGAATTGGGATAATAACACAGTTAACGCTCAGCGACCATTAAGGACGGTGGGTCAACGCGCTCTCCTTTTCCGGGAAGCGTGCTTGGCAGCCGTGAGGAGGCCGTCCGTGAACGGTGTGATTGGTCCAGGGTGACCTCGTTCGTGTCCAACATCGCACCATGCGGGAAACATCTGGTTCGCCTTCGAGGGCATATCTTCCTCCTAAGTCTATCGGGCAACCTTAATTGCCGAGATTGTCGCGAGTTCGAGATGCCTGCTGCGTTGGGGTGCGGTGACTGGCCAAAGGGACACGGTCGTGGTTCACATCGGCCAAGTTCGCAGGCGCGCACCCTCAACGCCCGGCGCCCGCCCGAAGCGACGCAACTGCATTCTTCGGACGGTCGACAAGATGGGACGCTGGGCCGACCCAGATCACGCGGTTGGGCGCCTCCACTCCAAATAGGGGAGAAGGTCGCCCACGCGTTGCACGCTCACTTAACCGTCAGATCGTTCTCAACAGACTGAACGCCGGGCACGGTCCTTGCCAATGCGACCGCGCGCCTCATGTCTTCCGAGGTCACGACATTACCGCTCAGAGCGACGTTGCCGTCGGTTGTCGTAACGACAATGGCGTCGCCTTGCAGTGAAGCATCGGCGGAGACAGAAGCCCGCACCTTTGCGCTGATCGCCTCATCGCCATTTCCCCGGTTTGTGTTCTCGCTTGTTGAGAGCGCAGCGCATCCGGCAAAGCCGATGATCGCGAAGCACGCTGCCGCTGTGACCCCTAGCAGTTTGTTGGTTTTCATATCGTCAGGGCCCAAGATACACCTGCGAACCTTTAGTTAACGTGAAGGATGCGCCCCACGTGAGTTTCCCATGGGCTGATGGGCACGGCGCGGGATCCAAGGAGGAGTTCACCCGCCCACTCGATCCCGCCGACTCATGCTCGGCGAGCGCCGACACGACTTATTGGGGGAAAGAGGGTTATGCCCCCTGAAGGGGGATTTCGGATGCAGGCTTCGCTGGAGGGGCCTGATCTCGCATGGACCCTATCATGCTTCTTCCTTACCACGCCATTCGTGGAGCTAATAACACCCACTTTGACGGCGGTGCGCGCAGCGAAGGGGCAAACCGCATCTCGCCCACCCGTTTGAATAGGTGTCCCGAGGGGCTGGACGTGGAACGGTGTCTTTAACCGACAGGTTAGAAATCCGTACCGTGGGAGCCGCTGTCACCTAAGAGCTGGCCGCCTTGGTTCCTTGCCTGCGCTCTGCCGAGCCAAACCACCGCGAGCAGCGAAAAGGATTCAAACATTCCCTTCAGGGCCGGCCCGCCTGCGGATGCTCGCATGGGGATTGCCGGGGGTGGCCCATGGGATTGGCCCGTTCGGGGCAAGAGCGGGGCTTCATAGGGAGGGTGGGATGACGCCGGCTAGGAAGAAGTCCGCCAGGTCCGTTGTTTGCGACCCGTGCGAGGGGTTGGCGGCGTCATTGAGGTAGCCTGTGCGGGTGTGGGCCCGGACGCCGAAGACCTCCTGCATGGTGGCGAGGTCCGAGGAATGCGTGAGGTCCTCAGACACGTTGAAGGCGTGGCCCCTGGCGAGCGGGGAGATCACGATCTCCGTGAGCGTGTGGCCAAAGTTGTCGGGGTTGCTGCCCTCGGTCTCATCCGTCCAGATGATGATGACCCCATTCTGCTTGAAGGCCTCTGAGGCCATGATCTGGGGAACCAGGATGGAAAGGAAATTGTCCCCCTGCGCCACCGCTGCCTGGTCGCCGAAATAGTGCGTTCCATGGTAGGTGAAGCCCCCGGCTATGACATCGTGCATGTCGTTGCACAGGTCGGGTGTGATCAGGTTATAGCGTGCGACCGAATTATCTGCCAGGTCGCAGGCGAGCTGCTGGAGCGGCGCGTAATGGGAGACCTCGGGGTTTGACGGGAGCGTGTTCGCCTCTGCCGCCGAGCTTGCGTTGGTGTCGGTGAAGAACAGGGGGCCGTTGTGCTTGCACACGAAGCCGTACTGGTCGCTGCCGTTGTAGGGATTCCTGTAGGAGGGCGAGCTGCCGACCCGATTTTTGAGCGGCACCGTCCACTGGCTGCGGGGGAGCACCCCGTTGGTCATGTCCCCGCCCAGGTTGCCGTTGCCCCCGGTGTCATTGCGCAGGTCGATGTCCTCCTCGTAGGACTTCCAGGGGATGCCCGCGGCCTGCAGCAGCCCGCAGAGGTGCTCGCCGTCCTCGGCAGGGTGCTCGGCGAGGTAGGCGCTTATCGCCCGCACCTGGCGGCCGGAGCCATAAGGCTCGTTGTCATTGAGGACGCCCAGGTTGCTGCCGGCCTCCTGCCAGATGTAGTTGGGCTCCGAGGGGTGGATGCTGGGGTTGTTCCCGGACGGTGTTGAGAGGACGTTGTGATAGTGGCTGGCAAAGGACACCATCGCTGAGTTGGGGCTGCCGGGCGCGACCAGGCTGTTGATGAAAGGGGCGGCGGGATTGCCGCGGAGGGGCTCGGGGCCGCTGGGATTGTCCTGGGTCCAGTTGTGGTTCTCCAGGTCGATGACGAAGACGGCGCCCACCTTCTGGGCGCTGGCGGCGGTGCACAGGGCCGAGGCCAGGAAAAGGGAGAAGACGAGGCGGGGGGAGAGGCTCGGTTTCAACGGGGCCATGGGTCTGGGTGTGAAGAAAAAGGATCTCGTTTGTGGAATGGGAAAGTCAACCGTCGGCGCCGGCGTCTCCCGAATTTGACACGGGCTCCTCCAAAGGGTGATGGCCGCCGCGGGCGGATGGGCTAAACTTCACCTCCTCCTACCTGAATGGGGCGGGCGATCGAGCGGCGGGGAATGGCCCCTCATCCCATGATGAACACCGGTCCTTTCCGAGGGCTCCTGGCTGCGCGGCTGTGCTGCATCCCGGCCCTATCTCATTTCGGTCTGCGCGCCGCCAGCGCGCAGACCGTGAAGGTGGGGCCCGCCCCCTCCGACCTGGAGAGCGCGCTGCAGGCGCAGCGCGAATTAATGGCTTCTCGGGGCGGGGTTTTCGGGCATTGTGGCCCGATGAGCTTCACCGGCCCGCTCGCAGCGGCCGCCCGCCATCGCACCGCGCTTGGGGTGATCGTGGGCTGCATCGGCCTTCTGGCGAGCCTGAGTGCGGCCCCCCAGACCCTCCTGCAGCCCACGCCAGGCCCCAGCACCGTGTGGCCGAAGGTCCTGGTCGTTTCCGCGGATTGGCTGGCCAAGAGCCCTCCCGCCAAACGCCTCAACGCCCCCGAACTCCCGGAGACGCTCTATCCGGGCCAAAGGCTCTTTCTGGCGATTTCCGCCCAGGGACCCGACCACGACCGCCTCCTCGACGGCGTGACCCTGAGCGTGCGGATCCCCACGCCGGCGGGCAGGGTATTCGAGGTCAAGGGCCTGAAGGCCGTGGACCGGCGCCAGGTGAAACCCGAAGGGGAGGACGTGACCCTGGCCGTCCTTCGCGCCGGGGGCATATCCCAGATTGACCAGGCAACGTTGGAGAAGGCGATGACCAGCGTCGCCTTTGCCGTCTATGATCCGGGCTGGACGGCGCCGGCGACTGACCAGGAAATCGACGTGCAGGTGAGCGTCGTCATCGACGGCAAGCAGCCTGCGGCCACCTTTGAAACCGTTCATCTTAGGGTGCGCCCGAGCGCGGACTGGCTGAAGGGTCCCCCGGTAGGAATCGATGAACTGGGCAAGTACCTCAACCGGTACCACGAGGAGGTGCCCCCCGGCCGGCTGTTGGCGCTGCTCAAGGCAATCTCCGACAGCGGCCACCTGAGCACGCCCTCCGTCCTGAGCTATTTTGCGGTCGCTTTCAGCGAGCGCAGGGAGGCGCGCGAGGCGGCGGCGGCCCTGTTCCCCTCGCTCGATCCCAAGACGCAGATGGCGGTGGCTGTCGCCTTGCGATTTGGCGGGCAGGACATTGCGCCATTCAAGGCGAGGCTGCCTGCGGCCGCGGCTGCTTCCCTCGACCATTTGGAGCCGATGAAGGATCCCCGCACCGCGATGGTCTACAAGGACCCGATCAGCATGGAGGTGGTTCGGGGCCTGGGCTCGACGATGGATGAGTGCTGGGGCGGCTGGATGGCCACAGGGGACCCTACTTACCTGCGGGCCCTGGTGAACCTCCTGGGAGGCGCGCCCGACTATCCTAACTTGCGCCATTGGATCGAGACGCGGGGAGGGGAGAAGGGCCTCAATGCGAGCGTGGCCCGCGGCCTGGCGTACCAGACCGCCGGCTGGTCCATCGGCGCGTTCCAGCGCGCGGATCCGCACGTGGCCGACTGGCTGGCCTTCTGGATGAAGGACCCCGCCTTTCCCGAGGATATTCGAGAGCAGCTTGAAAAGCTGCCGGCGAATCCCGATTTCCAGCGCAAGTAGGAACCACGCCCTCCCACGCGGCGGGAGCCTTTAGCCACGAGGGCGAGCGCGGTGGGAGCTGGCGATGAGTCCCTATTTGCACTGGGGCGGTCCGTTGGCATGCTCGGCCGCCGATGCGGGTGCCCAGTGAACTCATCCTCTGCATGGTGACGGGACTGCTGGCCGGCGAACTCTGGCGGCGCCGGGCACCGGCCGGTTCGGCCTGGACCGTGGCCGCAGCTCGGCTGCTCACCCCCGTGCTGCTGGGCGCACTGGCCTACGCGTTCCACGAGACCCTGCTCCTGAACACCCGCTGGGGCTGGAGCGCCTGCAGGCTGGCCCCGACGATAGGGCTCCTCCACGGATACCCCCTTTATTCCCCGGCCGACCACGGCCCGATCAACGGCTGGCTCTACGGGCCGGTCGCCGCGCTCGCATGGATTCCCGCGGCTCTCGGCGGTTCACCGCAACCGGCCCTGTTCATCGCGGCTGCAATAGACCTGGTGCTCCTTCTGGCGCCCCTGGCTGTCGCAGGCGCGGTGTTCTCGGCCGGCCCCGGCAAGCCCCGCCTGCTCGGTTTCGCCTATGGAGCGGCGGGCCTGCTGCTCATCTATCCGACCTGGTACATGGCTTCGGTGCTCAATGCGGACGCGATCGCAGTGGCGCTGGGGGCGGGATCCTGCCTGGTCCTCGCCGGCCCTGGCGAGCCCCGCCTTCGCCGTCTGCTGCCGGCGGCACTCCTTGGGGCGCTGGCGGCCTGGACCAAGCAGGTCGAGGCGCCCCTTGTCGTGGCGCAGCTCGGCTGGCTTTGGCTCTCGCGTGGCCGCAGTAGCGTGCTCCATTACGCGGCCGCTTACGCCGGCACCCTGGCGGTGGTGTCGGGCGTATTCCTCGCCTGCATGGGTCCCCGCGGCATCGCCTTTAACATGTGGGTGGTGCCCGCGGGGCAGGCTTTCCAGGGAGGATGGCCGGCGGCCTGGGCCGAGTCGGCGGAGTTTGTCCGGTACGCGGGTATCTTCTACATTCCCTGCCTGCTGATCCTTCTGCCGAGCGCGCAGGCGACCCCTAAGGGCTTCGGCGGGGGAGCCCGTGATGCGCTCACCCTCCTGCTCCTTGCGGCCCTGGTCCTGATGCCGCTCTGTGTCATGGCGGTGATCAAGGTCGGCGGAGACCGGAACTCCCTGCACCCCGCCTATTACCTGGCCGTGGCGGCCGTGATCGCCCTCTCGCGGGAGGCTTCCGCCTCGGGCCTCCTTGTCCCCGTCAGGCGCACCCTCCCTTTGCTGGCGGCCTGCACGGTCGTGTTCCTTGCGGTGCGCCAGGTGGCCGGCTACCCGGCACTCTCCATGCTTCCCGGCCGGTGCCTGAGTCAGGAGGCGTGGACCTATTCCAGGCTGCATCCGGCAAGCGTCTACTATCCCTGGGACCCGCTCGCCACGCTGATGGGGGAGGGGCGCGCCTATCCCTTCGAATACGGCGTTCAGGACCGCATCTTAGCGAGACAGGAGCCGGCTGACGCGCAGATCCAGGGGTGCTTTCCGACGCAGCCTGAGAGCATTGTCTACCCGAGGGTGGATGGGAACCAGCTGGTGCAGAAGCGCTATTTCCCCGACTACGCGCTCGTGTCGGTCACGGCCGACTGGCTCATCTACAGGAGAAAGGACGGACGGTGAGTGCATGGAGGTGAAGCTCACGCCCCAGACGGTCCGTGCTGATTTCAACGAGATCCGCGCGATCCTGCACTACACCAAGGCGGCGCACCATCTCGGCCTCTGGGCGTCCGAGCGGCTCCTGGTCGAGCGCTTCTTCGTGGACCGGGGGGCCCGCCTCCTCGAGGCCGGCTGCGGCGCTGGCCGCGTGGCAATGGGGCTCTGGGATCTCGGCTACCGCAACCTGGCTGCGTTCGACTTCGCTGAGGAACTGCTTGAGCAGGCGCGAAGCCTCGCCGCCGAGCGCGGGGCGGCAGACCTCAGGATTGTCCACGCCGATGCCACGCGGCTTGGCCGTTCCCCTTCGCCGCTCGAGGGTCCGTTCGACGGCGTCCTCTTCATGTTCAATGGCCTGATGCAGATTCCGGGCAGGCGCAGGAGGCGCCGGGCGCTGAGGGGCCTCCTGGGGCTTTGCGCACCGGGAGCTCCCCTTCTCTTCACGACTCACGACCGCGAAGCCTCGCCCCTCGAGAAGGCCCAATGGCAGGAGGAGGCGCAGCGGTGGGCGAGGGGGGAGCAGGACCCGAGGCTAACGGAGTACGGCGACCGCTATTTCGAGGACGAGTCCGGGCGAACGTTCATGCACCTGCCGAGCCGGCAAGAGATCCTGGCGGACCTTGCAGCGACGGGCTGGACCCACGAGTTCGACTCGATGCGCTCCTTGCTCGCGCAGGAATCCCCAGAGGTTCGAGAGTTCAGCGACGAGTGCCGCTTCTGGGTGGCGCGCAGGCCGCCCGCGTGAGTTGGGAGGAGGGCCTTCTCAGTCCCGGATCCAGCAGTACATCGCCGTCGCGATGAAGGCCATGGATACGGTGGGTGCGACGATCCACATGGGGCTGAAGGGCATGTTGTAGTGGTTGACGAGCCAGACGACCACGAAGGTCTTCAGCACGATGATGCCCCAGCAGATGCCGATCACCATCTCGATCCTCTTTTTGCGGCGTACGGCCAGCTCCTGCGCGTTCAGTCCCGCGACGTTGTCCAGATGCAGGGCCTGCCTTATCGGGGCGCGTACGCCCGGGTTCGAATTCTCCGCGCTCATGATTGCCCTCCTTTGATTGGGGTTTCTGACGTTCCGACGACCTAGGCCCAGAGTAACCCTGCGGCGCCTGCCCTGCTGCGCATCGCTTGCGATTACCCTCGCATGGGTTGGCCGGTCGCGCGGCCCCCGTCCTCTCCTAGCGACCGCCGACGGACGATGCTTGCAGCACACGGGCTCTACTCGCCCGTGTTTTGCATGGACAAGCGCCGCGCGCCGCGCTTGCTTGGGAGTTTCATGCAACAGACGGAAAACAAACGAGTCACCCCGGTGACACTGCTTGTCGATGCGGTCCTAGTCATCGCCTTTTTTGTGTACATGTACGGCGTCGTCTCGACCCACGTGCCGTCAAGGGACCACCGCATGGTGCTCCTCTGGGGCGCGGCATGTTCGGCATGCCTCTCCGCCGTGTTCTGGCTGGCGATCCAGATGCTCCGCGTCGTCGCGCGCCACCAGCGCGAGATCGCCAAGGGCTGAGTGGGTCTTCCGCTACGTTTTCCTGAACGAGGCGACGAAGAATCCGTCGCCGTCATGGGCATCGGCCATGAGCCGCGTTGCCTGAGCGAGGACTTCGACCCCGGTGCACCGGCCGAGGAAGGCCTCGACGACGGCCTCGTTCTCGCTCCGGCACAGGGAGCACGTTGAATACACCAGGGTCCCTCCGCGCCGCACGCGCGGGGCGTTCTCAAGGAGGAGTCGAAGCTGCAGCGCGGCCGCCCTGGAGATGCCATCCGGCGTCGTGGTCCACCGCAGGTGGGGCGAGCGCCGCCACGTGCCCGAGCCCGAGCAGGGAGCGTCGACCAGCGCGCCGTCAAAGCCTCCCGCCGGGTCTATGCCGTCGACCTCGATGCGCGGGCCGAGTCCGGCCCTCGTCGCCCGGGCCCTCAGTTCAAGAAGGGGGGCCGGCCTCGCGTCGCGAGCGGTCACCCGCCCCTGAGGCCCCAGGATCGAGGCCAGTTGCAGCGTCTTTCCTCCCGCGCCCGCGCAGGCGTCCAGCCAATGGCCCGCCGGCCGGGTCCCGATCGACGCCAGCACCCGCTGGGAGCCCACGTCCTGCACCTCGACCCTGCCGGCGAGGTAGGCCTGCGTCTTCGAGACATCCGCGTCGAGCGGCAGCATGACGGCGTCAGGCAGAAGCGGACTGCGCCGCCACGGCCAGCCGAGCCTGTTAAACTCCTCCAGGGCGCTCCCCTGCTCGGCTCCCTGCAGGCGCACCCACAGTGGCGCGCGGGAAAGCAGGGTGTCGAGCAGCGGGGCGCGGCACGCCTCGGGGCACTCGAAGCGCAGCCATGCAGGGGAGAGCGCGTCCGCGACCTCGCCCAGCACGGCCGCCTTCTCCTCGGCCCCGATGGGACACGGGGGAAGGCCCGCGGCGACTTCGTCGCGGAACGGCTTGACGGACGGCGTCTCTGTCGCGAGCCAGGCGATCCTGCGCGCAGCCTCGCCTGGACGGGCAGTGAGCAGAGGCTCGACCCATGGCAGGTACCGCAGGGCCGTGTAGAGAAGTTCGCGGTAGAGTCGGCGGTCGCGCGATCCCAGCCTGCGGTCCCCGCGCAGCAGGGCGTCGATCCGCAGGGGCAGGCCCGAGTCCTGCCTCCAGTGGGGGCGCACGCAGCCCAGCAATCCCAGCAGCGTGCGTTCCTGACTGCCGGCGCGGCTCACGGTTGTGTGTCTGCGCGGTGCATCCGCAGCTAGAAGCGCACCAGGTTGAGCGAGACGTTCAGCCCGAAATGGCCCTGGCCCTTGTTGGGGCCGTTGGAGAAGACCACGGCGTACTCGATGGTCCACGTGTTGGACACCCGCTGCGTGACGCCGTAGAACTCGTCGACGAACTGGCGCATGCGGTAGTCGTAGTCGCCCCTTGCAAACGCCTCGTACTGCTCGTTCAACCGGGTGCGGAACTCGGCGTGGTAGGTATCGAGGCCCTCGATGGGAAACGCTCCCAGCCCGGGAAGGTAGATGGCGGCGAACTTGTCCGAGAGAAACCCGGTTCCCAGCTCGATGGACCAGACCTCCGCGCCCCTGAAGATGATGCTCGCATCCCTGGCGCGCTGGCCGGCCCCCTGCGTCGAGACCGTGTCCTCAAACCTCAGCTCGAGCCAGTGGGCCGGGGTGACCCTGAGTTCCGCGAAGACGTCGGAGAAGTCCGTTTCCCCGGGCGTGCGCTGGTAGCGGAAGTCGTCCTCCACGTCGAAGCTGAGCAGCTCCCGTGAACCGTAGGACTTGTCGCGGGTCTCGATCGTGTTATTCAGGCCCACCCGCAGCACGTTCTCGGCCTGAAGCTGGTCGAGGGCCCGCATGTCGCCCAGGTCCATCACGGGCAGGTAGTTGGAGAATGTCTCGCGGTCGATCTGTGGGATCCAGTCCGTCGACTTATTGGCGTTGGGGATGTAGCGGTAGCTCAGCGTGGGGGTGAGCAGGTGGCGGATCCCGTCGATGCCAATCAGCTCGTTCTTGTAGTTCCACATGCCGCTCATTTTCAGGTCCGCGTCGAATCCGAGTTCGCCCAGCGCGCGGCCTGTGCCGCCCGCCTCGGCGGCGCCCTGGGTTCCCCAGTACTCTGTGAAACGGCCGCCGGCAACCGGGGTCACGTCGAGGATCCCCTTGTACGAGAAGGGCCGCGAGACGCCGAGGAAGGTGTCGAATCGGTCGTACTCCAGGTGGGAGCCTCCGTCGGGCGGGTTTTCCTCAAGGTGGGCCAAGCCGGTGTCGAAGCGCACGTAGATGCCGCCGCCCACGAGCGTCGGCACCAGGTCGAAGCGGATCTCGGGCAGGCGCTCCTGCACCGGGTAGAAGGCGTCCGGCTGGAAGCGCGTGAACGCCGAGGCGAAGAAGTCGGCCCCCGTGTAGACGGCCTCCAGGAAGTTGTCGGGCTCCTGCACCGGGATGAAGTCCCTCGGGTGGAAGTCGCGGATGACCTCCGAGTCGCTCGACCAGTTGATGGCGCCGTTGATGGTGAGGTCCGGCGTGAGCTGCTGGTCGTGCCTCCACTCGATGAAGGCACGGCTGGGCGGCACGGGATTGTCGAGTATGTCCGTGTTGCGGCTGCCGAAATCGTAGATGTAGCCGGCCCTTAGCGAGCCCTGCACGAGGTCGTCGCCGCTCGTGATGTCGTAGTTTGCCGACGGGCCGACCATCAGGCCCCGGAACGTATAGAGTCCGACGTCCGGGCCGATGCTGAAGCCCGGCTCCACGGGAATGCTGACCCGGGAGTCGAGGTAGGGCCCGAGGCTGTGGCGGTAGCCGCCCTCCAGCGTCATGCCCGCAAGCCCGGTCTTCTTGGCAAGGTCCTGCACCATGCTGGCGAAGGGAAGGGGCCGGTAACTGCCGATGCCTAGGTCCGCCTGGACTATCCGCATGTAGTGGCCCGGGGAGAAGAAGAGCGTCTTCGCCTTGACCGTGGGCTGCCACGAACTCGGCTCGCCGTAGGTGATCGTGGCGTCGTGGATCACCACCTCACCCGGGTCGCCCTGCCGGCTCAGGTGCCCCTCGGCCCTCGGCCCCTCGATGTAGAACGGGAACTTGCCGATGCGAATGTTGGTCGCGATGTAGGAGCGCGCCGCACGGTTGAAGGTGATCTTGTCGGCCAGCATCCGCTCGCCGAGCTGGGTGAGGGTGACGTGGCCGCTGGCTTCCCCCGTCTGGGCCGACTGGTTTATGCGGATCTCGTCGGCCGTCAGGAGTATTCCCACATCCACCAGGGCCGCCTTGCCCCTGAGGATCGTCTCCCCGTTCACGTTCTCGATGTTTTCGGCCGATAGGTCCGCCTGCGGCGGCGCGCAAACGGCTGCCACGGGGGCCACGGCGAGGGCGATGGTTAGGGCTGTTCTGCGAATCACTCGGTCCCAAGCAAAGGCACCCGGGTGCGGGCAAGCAAGCCTCAGGGCCCGCAAGAAATAACGCCCGCTGGGGGCCTAACCCGCACTTTTGGCTTTTTAGCCGGCGCGGCGGCGTCCATCGTGACGGGCCGCTATGCCCAAGAAACGCACCCCACGCATGTCCAAAACCGTACGCGACATGGCGCCGCTGCGCTCCGAGGTGCGGGGCCTCGGGGCGGCCCTGGGCCGGGTCATCACCCGCATCGAGGGCAAGGGCACGTTCGACACGGTCGAGGCCCTGCGGAAACTCGCCAAGGCGCGCCGGGCCAGCGATCCCGGCGCCGAGGGCCAGCTGGCGAGGGCCGTTGCCGAACTGGACCCGCAGGCCGCCTTCAACCAGGCGATGGCCTTCACGCTCTACTTCGAGCTCGTGAACCTGGCCGAGGAGAACTTCCGCATCATCCTGCTGCGCCGGCGAAGGGTGGCGCGCGCCCTTTGCCGTGAGGACGGCCGGCCCATCCGCGAGTCCATCGAGGCCGCGGTGATCGAGCTGAAGCAGGCCGGGGTGGGGGCGCAAGAGATGCAGCGGCTGGTCGACGCGCTCAGCATCGAACTTGTCTTTACGGCCCACCCGACGGAGACCAAGCGCCGGACGCTGCTCGCGAAGCTCGGGCGCCTGGCTGCGATCCTGCGCGCGCGGGCGCTGCCCGAGTCGACTCCCGACATCGCGGTCCTCGACTCGGAGACCGTCGAGCGGGAGATCGCCTCGCTCTGGCTCACCGACCGCAGCCGCACGGCGAAGCCGGGTGTCAAGGACGAGGCGCGCACGGGCCTCTGGTATTTCGACACGACCCTCTTCGAGACCATGCCGCGGCTGCAGCTGGACATGGAGCGCGCACTGGCCGCGCACTACCCGGGCGTCAGGCCGCCGCGGCGCTGGCTCACCTTCGGCTCATGGATTGGCGGAGACCGCGACGGCAACCCCGAGGTGACGGCTGACACGACGGCTGAGGTGCTCCTCCTTCACCGGCGCCTCGCCATCGAGAAGCTCAGGGGCGCCTCCCGGGACCTCGGGCGCAGCCTGACCGTGAGCGACCGCAGGGACTCGGTCGTTCCGGCGCTCAGGCGCGAGCTGCGCGAGGACCTGCACCTCTCCAAGCACCTCGAGGAACTCGAGGCCCGCTACCCCCACGAGCCGTACCGCTTGCTCTTCGGCGTGCTCAGCGAGCGCCTGGCCCAGGCCAGGGATGAAGTGCGCGATCCCGGGATGTTGATGGGCTCGGCCGTCGTGGGTTCGGGCCTCACCGCGCGCACCGTCTCCGACACGCTGGAGACCGTGCGCGCGGGCCTGGAGGCCGGCCGCGCGGGCATGCTCGCCTCGGGTGAGCTCGCCGTCGCGTCCACGCAGTTCGAGGTCTTCGGTCTTCACATGGCGCGCCTCGACCTGAGGCAGCACTCCTCCCTCCACGAGGCCGCGGTGGCCGAGGTGCTCTCTCGCCCGGACTACCCGTCCCTCGACGAGGAGCAGAAGAGGTCCGTGCTTCTCGCGGCCTTGAGCTCGGCGTGCGCCCTGGACGCGGAGTCCCTCGGGCGCCTGAGCGGCGCCACCCGCAACGTCATCAATCCGCTGGTCCTTGCCGCCCACTCCGCGCGTTCGATCGGCCCCGAGGCGCTGGGCATC
>Ga0302320_10000672_pt1 | contig 81093 bp, 59 predicted proteins | sample Bog_T0_3_FD_202130 | JGI IMG/M metagenome (GOLD analysis project Ga0302320, IMG submission 202130) | Peat permafrost microbial communities from Stordalen Mire near Abisko, Sweden - Bog_T0_3 | ecosystem: Environmental > Terrestrial > Soil > Wetlands > Peat | place: Sweden: Abisko, Stordalen Mire...
CCATCCCGGCAGCAGGAATTCCTCCGGCGCCACGCCCGGCAGCACCGAGAGCACTCCGAAAGTCAGGCCCAGCAGCCAGTTCAGCCAGCCCACGCGCCGCTTGCGCTTGGATCTCGCTTCGGGGATCAACTCAACGGGCGCGGTGCGATCCGCAGCGAGAATCAGCAATTCGGCGAGGGCTGCGAAGACCATCACCAGGCCGCCGATGACCGGGCCGTAGAAGACTCCCTGGACGCTCTTTTCGGCCCACTGATCGGCCCTCCCGTTTTGCATCCAGTGGATTGGAAAGCGCTCCGGCAGGTTGTCGTAATACTCGTACAGGTACCAGACCGCGGCAGCCGGCAGCGTGAAGGGTCCGACCCAGAAGAAGACAGCGCGGAGACGATTCCAGAGACGTTTCATCGCCCGAATGCCCACTGTACAACGCTTCCAGCGGCGCGCGTGGGCTGCCCGCGTTTCCGCGATCCCGTAAACTGATGGGAAGATGTCGCTGAAGAAGTTGACAGCGCACGTCAAAGCCGCCGGTTGAGCGTCCAAGCTGAGTCCGGCGATCCTGGACTCTCTGCTGCCGCGCGTGCCGCGGCTGAAAGACGCGAACTTACTGGTGGGCTTCGACACTCACGACGATGCGGGCGTGTACCGCATAAGCCCGGAGTGTGCCCTGGTGCAGACGACGGACTTTTTCACGCCCATCGTCGACGATCCCTTTACGTTTGGGGCGATTGCGGCGGCCAACGCGCTGAGCGACGTTTACGCGATGGGCGGCCGGCCGCTGACCGCGCTCTCGATTTTGTGCTACCCCGCCAAGGGCGATCTCGAGGATCTCGAAGCGATCCTCCGCGGCGGCGCCGAGAAGATGATCGAGGCCGGCTGCGTCGTGCTGGGCGGGCACAGCGTCAGCGACGAGGAGATCAAGTTCGGGTACGCCGTGACCGGCACCATCCATCCCGACCAGATCAAGACCAACGCGGGCGCACGTCCTGGCGACGCGCTGGTGCTGACCAAGCCGATTGGCACCGGTGTCATCTCGACCGCGCTCAAACGCGGCATTGCGCGGGACGAGGACGTGGAAGGCTCCATCCGATCGATGGTCACGTTGAACAGCGCGGCCTGCGAGGCGATGCAAGCGGCCGGCGCGCACGGCTGCACCGACGTCACCGGCTTCGGCCTGCTGGGCCACACGCGTGAAATGGCGCTGGCGAGCGGCGTAACGATTGAGATCGACTGGCGCGCGATTGAATTTCTTCCCGGGGCGCTCGATTATTCCGAGCAAGGCGCGCTCTCGGGCGGCTTGAAAAACAACCGCGCCTTCGCCGAGTGCGCGGTGCTGATCGAAGGCGATCTGCCCGAGCCGGTACTGCAACTGCTCTACGACCCGCAGACCTCGGGCGGATTGCTGATCGCTTTGCCGGAGGAATCTGTCGCGCTGGTCCCGGGCCGCCGCATCGGCAGAGTCGTCGAACGTCGCGAGAAACCAATCGTGGTCAAATGAGTGAAGGCTTGCCAGGCATGAACCCGATCATCGTCGCCCTCGATCTCGAAGATGCCGTCCAGGCGCTGCAACTGGTCGATGGGCTCGGCGGTTCGGTCGGCGTTTACAAGGTTGGGCTCGAGCTGTTCGCAGCCGAAGGCCCCGACATCGTTCGCGAGCTCATCGCCCGTGGCAAGGACGTTTTCGTCGACCTCAAGATGTACGACATCGGCGCAACGGTCGAGCGCGCCACAGCGCGCGTGGCGGGCCTCGGCGCACGCTTCATGACTGTGCACTCCAGCCCGCAGGTTATCCGCGCCGCGCTCGCGGGCGCCGCCGGTTCGCAGTTGAAAATCCTCGCCGTGACTGTGCTGACGAGCTTCGACGACTCGGACGTCCGAGACCTCGGCTACACCGGGCTGAGCGTATCGAAACTTGTCGAACACTTCGTTGGCAAGGGCGTCGCCGCGGGAGTCGACGGCTTCATCAGCTCGCCGCTTGAACTGGCGCGCGTGCGGGCGTTGGCCGGACCGGCGGCGATTCTGGTCTCGCCCGGAGTGCGCTCGGCCGGCGCGGCGCACGGCGATCAGAAGCGCGTGGCGACGCCGCTCGAGGCCATGCGCGCGAGCGCGAATTATCTCGTCATCGGCCGTGAAATTACCCGTGCCGCCGACCCGCGCGCCGCGGCTGCGCGCATCCTCGCCGATCTCGCCGGCGCGCACTGATCCGCTCTCGCTCCAACCATCGCCGGCTGAATTACGCGCGGGCCCACGGCATGCGCCGGCGGCTCGTCAACGCCCACCCGTCTGCGCGCTCGCCCCACGCTCGCTCCACGCTCGCCCCACGCTCGCCCCACGCTCGCCCCGCGTTCGTCCCCGCGTCAGCCCCGCGTCCGTCCCCGCGCGGGATCAGGCGCGCGCCCGTCTTTGATAGAGTAAAATCCGTTTTGCTTCGACCGCCCATGCCCGTGGAGAGCCTATGAAACTGGATTCCCATGTTGTTCGCAGCACCGTGGTCGCCGCACTCGGCGGCTTGCTGTTTGGATTCGATACGGCGGTCATCGCCGGCACGACTCGCGCGCTCACCGACACCTTCCATCTCTCGGAACGCGCGCTCGGCTTCACCGTCGCCAGCGCGCTGTGCGGTACCATCGTCGGCGCGTTGTTCGCTGGAATTCTGGGCGACCGCAAGGGCCGGCGCGGAGCCCTGCAACTCATGGGCGTGCTGTACTTCATCTCCGCCATCGGCTGCGCCTTCTCGTGGGATTGGTATTCGCTGGTCGCCTTCCGCTTCATCGGCGGCCTCGGCATCGGCGGATCCTCCGTGCTCGGCCCGATGTACATCGCCGAAATCTCTCCGGCGCGCAGCCGCGGCCGTCTGGTCGGCTTTTTCCAGTTCAATATCGTCTTCGGAATCCTCGTCGCCTACTTTTCGAATTACCTGATCGGCCTGGCCGGATTCGGCGACCTCGAATGGCGCTGGAAGCTCGGCGTGGCCGCCGTGCCCGCCGTGGTCTTTTTCGTGATGCTCATCGGCATTCCGCAAAGTCCTCGCTGGCTGGTGAAGAAGGGGCGCGTGGAGGAGGCGCGCGTCGTCCTGCGCAACATCGGCGAAGAGAACTACGAGCAGGAACTGGGCGAAATCGTCGAGTCCATCGACGCTACGCACAGCCTGGGCAACGAGCCGCTGTTCATCGCCAAATACCGGCTGCCAATCCTGCTCGCAATTCTGATCGGCATGTTCAATCAGCTCTCCGGCATCAACGCGATTCTCTATTACCTCAACGATATTTTCGCCCGCGCCGGTTTCGACAAGGTCTCCAGCGATCTGCAGGCCGTCGCCATCGGCGCGACCAATCTGCTGGCGACCATCCTGGCCATGTCGGTGATCGACCGGCTGGGGCGCAAGCAAATGTTGCTGATCGGCTCCGTCGGCACCGCGCTATGCCTCGCCGGCGTGGCCGCGATCTTTTTCACGCACCGTCACGAAGAGCTGCTGGTCTGGCTGCTGGTGGGCTTCATCGGCTTTTTCGCCTTCTCGCAAGGCGCCGTGATCTGGGTCTACCTGAGCGAAATCTTCCCCAACCGCGTCCGCGCCAAAGGGCAGAGCCTGGGCAGCTTCACGCATTGGTTTATGAACGCGCTCATCGCCTGGACCTTCCCTCAAATCGCGAAGTCGTCCGGAGCGGCTCCGTTCATGCTTTTCTCGGCCATGATGGCCCTGCAGTTCTTCGTCGTGCTGTTTGTCTTCCCTGAAACCAAGGGGCTTTCGCTCGAGCAGATGCAGAAGAAGCTGGGCATTCAATAGCGCTTGGGCCGCCGCGACCGTCAGGGAGCGGTCTGTGTCTTGTGACCGAACCACGACCAAAGGGGGGCGGTTCTTCGCGTTGTTTCTGAGCCGCGACCGTGAGCGGTCCCATTCAACCATTCTTCAGCAGCTTGCTTTGCACGCCCGATCAGGCGCGAAAAATCGGTTCGCGCGCTGAAATCTGCGTCTTCAGCCGCGCCAGTTCCTCCGGCGCGAGCTTGGGCAGCGGCCCGCAGGCCAGCTCCAGGGCCAGGTCCCAGATATGCTCGTCGCCCGGCGGCACGGCGGCGGTGATCTCCTGGTTCAGGCTGAAGCGCAGCGCCAGGCGCGCCATTTCGCGATCCGCGATCGGCTCGTACCAGCATTTCTGGAACTTGCGCTCGGAGTGCGGCAGCGACTCCGGCCATTTGCCGAAGGCCAAAGCCTTGAGCGCCATGCGGGCCATCCCCTTGGCCTTGGCGCGGGCCAGAATCTGCGACCCGAAGCCGCCGAACTCCCACGTGTTGGCGTTCACCGGGAACAGCACGCTGTCCAGTTCCAGCGCGTCCATCAGGCGCAGCGCCGCCGGCGCGCCGTGCGCCGAGAAGCCCAGGTGGCGCGCTTTGCCTTCTTTCTTAGCCTTGAAAAACGTCTCGGCCGCGCCGCCGGGAGCGAGGATCCGGTCCACGTCTTCATTCGTCGTGACGGCGTGGAACTGGTACAGGTCGACGTGGTCGGTGTGAAAGCGCTGCAAGCTGCGATCGAGTTCGGCCTGCGCTCCGGCGGCGTCCCGCATGGTCGTCTTTTCGGCCAGAAAAACCCTGTTGCGATACGGCTGCAGCGACTGGCCCAGCTTGATCTCCGCTTCGCCGTCGAAGTAGCTCGGGGCGCAGTCGAAGTAGTTGACGCCGCGCTCGAACGCCGCGGCCACCCTCCGGTCGGACTCCTTCTGCTCCAGCCCGCAGACGACAATGCCGCCCAGGGCGATGATGGAAAGTTCGATGCCGTTTTTGTACGGGCGCTTGGGCAGCGTCCCGGTGGAAGCGTTAAGCTGCAGCCCTGCGCCCAGAGCGGCGGCTGAGGTGAGAAAATCGCGTCGATCCATATGCATCCCTTCCTTGGCCCCATTGTACGCGCCCGCGGGGATGCGGACCTGCCCCGGCCGCGTGCCAGCCACTATTGACGCCAGGACGCCCGCACGATCGAAGAGGTTACTCCAGCTCACGACGCCGGCCGGCCGGCCTGAGAACGTTCCCGCTGCGAGCACGCGCCCGCTCGTTTTGAGTAAAACTGTGAACATGCTTTCGCTCCACCGCCGGTCGTTCCTCACCGCCTGCGCCGCCGCGCCCGCGCTCGCCGCCCAATCCAAAAACGAGACGCTGTTACGCGCCATCCCCCAGCGCCTGGCCGGCTTTGAGGGCCAGGTCTTCCTGTATGCGAAGAATCTCGACTCCGGCGCCGAGTTCGGCCTACATGCGGACGAGCGCGTGCGCACGGCCAGCACCATCAAGCTGCCGGTCCTGTGCGCGCTGTTCGATCTCGTCGCCCAGGGCCAGCTCCGTTGGGACGAGAAACTGACGCTGCGCCAAGAGGACATCGTCTCCGGCTCCGGCATTCTGCAGGAGCTCTCGGCCGGCCTGGTGCTGAATCTCCGCGACCTGTCGCGCCTGATGATGGTCGTCAGCGACAACACGGCCACCAACCTGGTCCTGGGCCGCGTCTCGTCGGACTCCGTCAACGCCTACCTCGAAAAGATCGGCATGCGCGCGACGCGCTCGCTGCGCCAGATTCGCGGCGACGCCAATCAGCTCAAGCCCGCCGCGGGTTATAGCAAGGCCGGGCAGATGGAGGAGAACAAGCGTTTCGGCATCGGCGTCAGCACGCCGCGCGAAATGGTGTGGCTGCTGGAGCAGCTCACGCTCGGCAAAATCGTCTCGGCCGAGGCGTCGAAAGAGATCCTCGCGATCATGAAGCGCGAGCAGTTCAAGGACGGCATCGGACGCCGCCGCGGGGACGACGTCGCCAGCAAAGGCGGCGCACTCGACGCGTTGCGCAGCGACGTCGGCATCGTCTACGCCCCGCATGCGCGCATCGCTATCGCGGCCACCGTGGACGGCATGCCGAAGGTCGATTATTCGCCCGACAACGCGGGCAATATCCTGATCGCCGATCTCACCGACTCTCTGCTGGCCGGCCTCGCCTGAGGCGCCGCTGCAGCGCGGGAACGAACTGGTGACGAGGAAGTAAGAGCGGCCGGAAAAGGGAAAGGGGCGGTACTCGAAAGTACCGCCCCTCGCCACGTTGTTCGAAGTCTACCCTAGATTTCGAATTTGAAGGTCCCCTTCCAATCGGGGCTGAAACCAGTATAGCCCGGCTGCCTCCGCCGTGCACGCGGTGTCGAAAGTGAGGAACAAAGCCAATTGTCGAGTTTTCTTAATAGAATGATTGGGTTGCGATGGCTATCTTGCAGATCTTATTCGCGCAATATTCGTGATTGTCAAAGAAAGGGGCAGGCCGAGTGGCAGAGGGTCTATCCCCTACAGCATAGACCCGGGCGTCAAGCGAATTGCGGGGAAGGGGTGACCGGGCTAGGGGCGCGGCGCCGGCGGTTTCACGGCCTGACCCGGAGGAACGCCCTCGCGCAGCATCGGCCGCACCCAGGTCTTGCCGCCAACGGTGATGGCCAGTTGCTTCCTGGCAGCGCCGGTGAAGAATAGGTGGGTCGCCGGGCCGCGAGCCGGTTTGGCGAGGATGGCCACGACGCGCCCGGACGGATCGCAAGCTTGAATGCCCAGGCGCGTATCGACATAGAGGAAGCCCTCGGTATCGACGGTCATGACGCCGGCGCCGGTCTCCGACGATTCATCCGCCATCTCAAGCCGGTAGAACGGCTCGCCGTTGGCCAGATTACCGTCGGGCTGCACCTGGTGGGACCACACCCAGCGGCTGCGGTGGTCAGAGACGAAAAGCAACGAGCGGTCCGCGGAGTATTGCAGATTCGGCTGCGGCGCCGGCTCCGGGTTGGCCGCGGCGGTCCAACTGCCGGCGGGATCGGCCAGTGCGACTCTCCGGCCAGGGTCGCCGGAGGTTGGAACGCCGATGACGAGCGGCTTCTGCCAGTCGCGCCACAACCAACGCAGCGCGTCGGGGAAGGCCGCTCCAGCGGTGTTTGAATCGTGGCCGCCCTGGCCCGGGACGAACTTGAAATCGTAGCCGGAATAAGCCAGCGCGGAGACCATCTGCTGGTTGGCCAGCGGCCAGTCGCCGGCGAAGATGTTCAGATCGTGGTCGTTATCCTGGAGATAGACGCGAATCGGCTTGGACTCCATTTTGCGGACCAGCGCGGGATAGATGTCGCCGCCGCGCAGGTCGGTGAAACTGCCGACAGTGCTAAGCACGCGCCGGAACTGGTCCGGCCGCTCCCAAGCCAAATTGAAGGAGCAGATGCCGCCGCTGGAGCTGCCGGCCAGCGCGCGCAGATTCGGGTCCGACGTCAGATTCCAGCGCTTGCCGACCTCGGGCAGGATTTCCTCGATCAGAAAGCGGGCGTAGCGATCGCCCAAGGAGTCGTACTCGTAGCTACGGTTGTCGCGGGGTTTCGCAGTGCTGTCCAGCGCGGGGAGCGTGCCGGGGTTGATGAGGATCGCGATTGTCACGGGCATATCGCCGGCGTGAATCAGGTTGTCAAAGACGATCGGCACGCGGAAGCGGCCCTTCTCGCTCACGAACCCGCCGCCATCCTGAAAAACCATCACCGCGGCCGGCGTCTCGGGCTTATATTGGGCGGGTACGTAGACCCAATAATCGCGGACGGTGCCGGGAAAGATGCGGCTGGTCCAGGTAAATTTCTCGATTTTGCCTTCTGGAACCCCGGGCCGACGCTCCGAATCGGGCGACAGCGGGAGGTCGGCGGAGAGGGAGCAAGTGGCTAAAAAAGAGAGGGTTGCCAGCAGGCGAAGGGTGAGATATTGCATATCGAACCGCGACCTATATAGTACACCTGCAGGACCCGACGTGAAGTTGATATGAATCCGCTCAGGAAATCTGCGCATCATTGACAGTAGGTGGTAGACTCGAAACTGAAGGGAGCTGGATACAGCTATGGATCCAAACCGGCTCACTGAGAAGTCGCAGGAAGCGCTGCGCGCGGCGCAGGCGCTGGCGGCGCGATTGAGTCATCAACAGATCGACAACGAGCATCTGCTGGCGGCGCTGCTGGAACAGGAAAAGGGCGTTGTCCCGGACATTCTGTTGCGCGCGGGCGTGGACCTCGAAAATCTGCATCGCAGGCTGATGGCGGACCTGGAAAAGCTGCCCAAGGTGGCCGTGTCGCAGGGCGCGGCGGCGGGTATGTACCTGACTCAGCACCTGGAGCGGACCTTTGCCGATGCCGAGCAGGAGGCCAAAAAGCGGCGCGACGAGTTTGTCAGCGTCGAACTGCTGTTGGTGGCGTTGTTCGGCCAGGGTGGGAAGGCTGCCGAACTGCTGCGCGAAGCCGGAGTGACCACCGAGAAGCTCGAACAGGCGGTGAAGGAGATCCGGGGCAACCAACGGGTGACGAGCCAGACGCCGGAGTCCACCTACAAGGCCCTCGAACAATACGGGCGCGACCTGACGGCGATGGCCGCGGAAGGCAAGCTGGACCCGGTGATCGGGCGCGACGATGAGATTCGCCGCGTGATCCAGGTGCTCTCGCGCCGAACCAAGAATAACCCGGTGCTGATTGGCGAGCCGGGCGTGGGCAAGACGGCGATCGCCGAAGGGTTGGCGCAGCGAATCGTGCGCGGCGACGTGCCGGAGGGGCTGAAGGAAAAGAAGGTGGTGTCGCTGGACATGGGCGCGCTGATCGCGGGCGCCAAGTTCCGCGGCGAATTCGAGGAGCGCCTCAAGGCGGTATTGAAAGAAATCCAGGCCAGCCACGGGCAGATCATCCTGTTCATCGACGAACTGCACACGGTGGTGGGCGCGGGCAAGGCCGAGGGCTCGATGGACGCGGGCAACCTGCTCAAGCCGATGCTGGCGCGCGGGGAGTTGCACTGCATCGGCGCGACGACGCTGGACGAATACCGCAAGTACGTCGAGAAGGATGCCGCACTGGAGCGCCGGTTCCAGCCGGTGGTGGTCGATCAGCCATCGGTGGAAGACACGATTTCGATTCTGCGTGGGCTCAAGGAGCGCTACGAGGTATACCACGGTGTGCGCATCAAGGACACGGCGCTGGTGGCCGCGGCGGTGCTCTCGAACCGCTACATCAGCGACCGTTTTCTGCCCGATAAGGCGATCGATCTGATTGACGAATCGGCGGCCCGGTTGCGGACCGAGATCGACTCGATGCCGGCTGAGCTGGACGAGCGGATGCGGCGCATATTGCAACTGGAAATCGAGCAGGCGGCGCTGAAAAAAGAACACGACGAAGCGTCGCGCGAACGGCTGACCCGGATTGAGGATGAGCTGTTTGCACTGCGTAAGGAATCGGACGCGCTGAAAGCCCGCTGGCAGGCCGAAAAGGACAGCGTCCAGAAGAGCCGCACATTGCGGGAGCGGATCGAACAAGTGAAGCGCGAAATCGAGCTCGCCGAACGGGCCTACGATCTGAACAAAGCCGCGGAGCTGAAGTGGGGCACGCTGATCGGCCTGGAGAAAGAGCTGCAGGAAGAAGAGGCGCGGCTGGCGTCGGAGAACAAACAGAGCCGGCTGCTGAAAGAAGAAGTGGACGAAGAGGACATCGCGCAGGTGGTTTCACGCTGGACCGGCATTCCGGTATCGCGCATGCTCGAAGGGGAAGTTCACAAACTGCTGCACCTGGAGCAGCAACTGCACCGGCGCGTGGTGGGCCAGGATGAGGCGGTGCAGGTTGTGTCGGAAGCGGTGCGCCGTTCGCGATCCGGCTTGGGCGATCCGCGGCGGCCGATCGGCAGTTTCCTGTTCCTCGGCCCGACCGGCGTCGGCAAGACGGAACTGGCGCGGGCACTGGCCGAGACGCTGTTCGACGACGAACACGCGCTGATCCGGCTGGACATGAGCGAGTACCAGGAAAAGCACACTGTGGCGCGGCTGATCGGCGCGCCTCCGGGCTACGTGGGGTTCGACGAAGGCGGACAGCTCACCGAAGCGATTCGCCGCCGGCCGTACGCCGTCATTCTGTTCGACGAGATCGAAAAGGCGCACCCGGATGTTTTCAACGTCCTGCTGCAGGTGCTCGATGACGGGCGCCTGACCGATGGGCAGGGGCGCACGGTGGATTTCCGAAACACGCTGCTGATCATGACCTCGAATCTGGGCAGCGAGCGGATTCGCGCTTTCACCGACGACACCTCGAGCGCGCAGTTCGAGTTGATGAAGCGGGCGGTGCTCGAAGAGGTCCGCCGGGCGTTTCGGCCCGAGTTCCTCAACCGCGTGGATGAGATCGTCGTGTTCCACCTACTGAAGAGCGAACAACTGCGGCGGATTGTCGATATCCAGCTCGAGCAGTTGCGCCGCCGCCTGGAAGCGCGCCACATCACGCTGGACCTGACGCCGGCGTTGGTCGAGCATATCGCACGAATCGGGTACGAACCCGACTACGGCGCGCGCCCGCTGAAGCGTGCGATCCAGAAGGAGCTTGAGACGCCGCTGTCTAGAGCGCTGCTGGAAGGCCGGGTGCGCGACGGGCAACATGTGATCGCCGATGCGGGAGCGGACGGCACGACGTTCGCTCCGGCGCGGCTAGCCAGCCCGGTCGGGGCGGCCTGACACATTGAGACAGGCGCCGCCGCCATAGTTTCAGTGGCGCTGCCCTGAGACGGGGCAACTCGTCGTGCCGTCATATTCTGAGAACCGCGGAAATAAGAAGAAGTCAAAGGAGACTCGATGCCAGATCAGACTCAAACACTGTTGGCGCTGCCTGTGCTGCCGCTGAAGAATGTGGTCCTGTTCCCGAAGTTGGTGTTGCCGCTGTCGGTGGGGCGGGAGGCGTCCCGCGCGGCGGTCGATGCCGCGATCCGCGATCACGAAGGTGAAATGATCCTGGTCGCGCAAAAAGACTCCGGCACCGAGAATCCGAGGCCCGAAGACCTGCACATCGTGGGCACGCGCGCCAAGATCCGCAAAGTTCTGCGCACTGCACCCAACGCGCTGGAAATCATCGTATCGGGCCTGGAGCGGGTGGTCGTCGAACGCTACGAGGTGGGGGATTTCCTGACGGCGCATTGCTCGCCACGCGACATTGAGCCGGAAGACACCGACGATGAGCGGGCGCTGAAAACAGCGCTGTTTGAACTCGCTGCCACGGCGGTGGAGAAGATCAATCCGCAAGCGGCCGAACAGGTGAGCGAACTGCTGGGCAACGCGGAAGACGCGGAGCAGGTGATGTACCTGCTAGCGACGGCGTTCAACCTCGACGTGCAGAAACTCCAGAGCCTGCTGGAGGCGCCGACACTGCACGAGGGCTTGCAGTTGGCGGTCAAACACATCTCGCATGAGATTCAGATCCTCGAGATGCGCCACAAGATCGTACGCGAGGCGCAGGAGGAGATCAGCAAGGAACAGCGCGACTACGTTCTGCGCCGGCAGATGAAAGCGATCCAGCAGGAGCTGGGCGAGGACGATCCCGAAAAGGCCGAGGCCGCCGAACTACGAGAGCGTTTTGATAAAGCCGATTTGCCGGATGAGGTTCGCAAGGAAGCAGAACGCGAACTGGGCCGGTTTGAGCGAATGCCGGGCCAATCGCCGGAGCGGCACATTCTGCGCACGTGGCTCGAATTGGTGATCGAGTTGCCGTGGCGCGTTCATACCACCGACAACCTCGATATCGGCCGTGCGCGCCAGGTGCTGAACGACGACCACTACGGTTTGGACGACGTGAAGGAGCGCATCCTGGAGCACCTCGGCGTCCTGCACCGCAACCCCAGCGCCAAAGCGCCGATCCTGTGCTTCGCCGGGCCTCCGGGGGTCGGGAAGACTTCACTGGGCCAGTCGATCGCCCGCTCGCTGGGCCGCAAATTCGAGCGGCTGAGTCTGGGCGGTCTGCATGACGAGGCGGAACTGCGTGGCCACCGCCGCACCTACATCGGCGCTATGCCCGGCCGCCTGCTGCAGGCGATGCGGCGAGCGGGCGCCAACAATCCGGTGATGATGCTGGACGAGGTCGACAAACTGGGGCGCGATTTCCGCGGCGATCCGGCGGCGGCGCTGCTCGAAGTGCTCGATCCCGAGCAGAACAACACGTTTCGCGATAACTACCTGGACATGCCGTTCGACCTTTCGAAGGCGCTGTTTATCACGACTGCCAATACGCTCGACACGCTGCCGCAGGCGCTACTCGACCGCATGGAAGTGATTCGCCTTTCGGGCTATAGCGAGGAGGAGAAGGTCGTCATCGCCAACCGTTACCTGATCCCGCGTCAATTGAAAGAGACCGGGCTGTCAGCCGATCTGGTGAGCTTCCCCGACGACGGCTTGCAGAAGATCATCTCCAGTTACACGCGCGAGGCCGGCCTGCGCAATCTTGAACGGTCGATCGGAAGCCTGCTGCGCAAGGCCGCGCTGAAATTCGCCGAAGGCCGCACAGAGCCGATCGCCATGACGCCCGACTACATCGTCGATCTGCTCGGGCCGGAGTATTTCCTGCCCGAATCGGCGCGCAAGAATCTGCCTGCCGGCGTGGCCACCGGTCTGGCCTGGACGCCCACCGGCGGCGACGTCCTGTACATCGAGGCCACTTTGCTGCCGAAAGGCAAGGGGCTGATGCTGACCGGCCAGTTGGGTGAGGTGATGCAGGAGTCGGCCAAAGCGGCGCAGAGCTACCTCTGGGCGCATGCCGAGCAATACGGCATCGACCCGCAGGTGTTCCACGAATGCGGCGTGCACATCCACGTCCCGGCCGGCGGAATTCCCAAGGACGGACCGTCGGCGGGGATCACCGCCGCCGTCGCGCTGGCTTCGCTATACCTCAAACAACCCGTGCGCAGCGACACTGCCATGACCGGCGAGATCACGCTGACCGGCCGCGTGCTGCCCATCGGCGGCGTCAAAGAAAAGGTGCTGGCCGCGCGGCGTGCCGGCATCAATCGAATCGTGCTGCCGAAGGCCAACGCCAAAGACCTGCGCGACCTGCCCGAGCAAGTCCGCAAGGAGATGGAGTTCATTTTCGCCGAGCGCATCGACGAGATCTTCCGCGAGACCATTCCGTCGATTCTCGACCGCCTTGCCCCTTCCGAGAAAGAAGTCCAGCCGGTGGGCTGAGCAAGTTGAACCTGAATTCCGAAGCTGACAGCAAATCGTTCCGATAGCACCTCCTGCGTGTGTCGTTTTGGCGCCGGGTTTGGGATCAGGTTCGCAGGGCCTGATCCAACTTCGGCGAAGTTGGGATTTGCCAATTCAAGACGCCGTTGAGCAAGGGTATTCGGGTTTCGAGGCCGCCCCAACTTGGGGCCATGTGGAGGACCAGGTGGCGGCCGGAGCGGCGAGGATGGCGCCGCAGGTAACGAACACCGCGACGCCACCGAACGGCGTCACTGCGCGCTTGGTTGCTCTGAGTACCACCCGCTGGCCACCCAGTAAAGTGGCCATTTCCGGGGGGCGGATCTGTCCCGAACAGAATCATCCACCCCCCGTTTTCTCAAATGTTTGGCGCCATCAGGGCTGCGAGCTTCGGGATTCAGATAGAAACTGCGTCAGGCATCTGAAGCCGTGACATTTAGCCAGCGCGAGCAGGACCGCGTGATTCCGCGTTGTTCAAGGCCGGCTGCGGGCGTTCACCAGGGACATCTCTAGGGAAATGAGCATCTCGCTTTTCCCGGCTTGATCCGTGAAGCCGGTGAGGTTGATTGTCTCTCCCGATCGAAGCTGCAATCCGACCCCTGTGGTTCTGCGCGCCCGCAGTTCCACGACCCCGACGACATCGTCCAGGCGGATCGTACGCACCGTGGATCCGAACATTCCAGCGCGGCGAATGGAGAGCGTGTGGTCTGGCAGCGACACTCGGACGAACATCTGCGAGAGCGCCGCTTTCACCCCAAAAAACAGGAACGGGAGCGCCAGAACGAATCCGGCGAAACGGAGCGGGGGCCGCACCGACACCATCCCCAGAAAGAAGAAGAAGAAGACGGCGATGACGGCAGCCGCAATGAGGAAGCCGATAGCGAAGGGCCAGTACGGCGGTTGGTAGATCAGAATCCCGTCGTGGGTCTGCTCTATGACGCGAATTGTGGAAGCCTGTGCCATCTCACTTAACCGGAATGACCAATCCGCCGGGAGTGTCTGGATCCGGGATTGCGCCAACTTGATCGAGAACCGGACGGATGCTTTCGAGCGACAGGGCGAGTACTCCGCAGTCCTCGATGCTCTCTCCAATGTAGACTCCCCCGCCGCACAACCAGCCCTGCAGTTGCGCGTAAGAGGCGGCCGCTATCGCCGCTCCATCGAGCAACGGGAAGTAGAACGGGTAGGACTTGAACGCGTCGTCCTGGATGGTGGGAAGCAGTAGCTGCGTTCCGCGCCGGGCAAGAGTCGCGCCATCATCCCGGGATTGCACCTCGATCACCGCGCCGGTCCCGAACATGATCGAACGGGCATGATCCTTGGCGGCATCGTCGGTCGTAATCCGGAAGACAAGTTCAGCCATCGGGCGCAGTTGTCCTCCCGGCTCCAGATTCTCGAATTCCTCGCGTGTCCACAGCGAAGGCGGATTGCGCGCCAGCCACACGCCGAATCCGAGTTCCGGCATCCATTTCCTGGCATGCGGAGAGAGCATTGGCGCAGCCGCGGGATTCTGGCTGGAGGAGATGTGCAGAAAGACGTGCGACAGAGCCTTCGATCGTAGGATCAACGCTCGGGAAAGGAGCGAAACGCAGCTCAGCAAATCGGCGCGCTCCGCTTCGGGAATTGGAAACCCCGAACAAGCGAGCAGAACCGCTTCTGCCGGAGCCGGGCACGGCAACATACGCAGGCTGACCCGCTGAGGATTTTTGCTGACCGGCATATGGGCTCCCTTACACCTTCGTTCCCGGCTCGGGACTCGCTTCCCGCATTTCCTCAAGCACTGCAACAAGCGTTTCCTCAAGGTCGTGCTTCGATGCCAGCAGCATTCCTGCGTCGGAAGGGCTCTCGCGCAGATACACGTCGAACAGCTCGAAGTAGGCTTTCAACTCCTGCTCCGGTAAGCCGAAGACTTCGGATGCGGTCAACAAAGGCAGCATGAATGCGATGGACTCCGACTGCACCGAACTCTTCAGCCCCGCGCCGACAATCTGCTTGCTCTTGGCCAGAAACCCGTCTCGCATGGCGCACCCTCCCGCGGCCATGCCCTTTACATCGAACTCTTGAAACAGCTCGTGATTCTGATGCTGTGCCGGGATCCTGAAATCGGGCGGCTTGGTCTTCGGATCGGGCTTCCAGTAGGCAATCGACATGCCCCCCAAACCCTGGAACAATTTGCACTGGCGCTCGGTGGCCTGAACCAGAAACCAGTAACAATAGTCGGCGATGTAGTCCTCAACGTGGAACTCGCCCTTCCCCTCCATGAGTTCCTTGTACTTCTGATCGGAAGGCATCGCCGGCATGACTGCTCCGGGATGACGCCCCAAACCAGCCAGAGGCATGAATTTCCGGGAGTTTCGCAGGAATTCGTCATTCACCGCAGTCGCCGTCTTGAATTCCAGGAAAACGTGCGGTTCCACCTCGTAGGCTTTCTTGAGATGGTCCCCCAAGATAGTCGTGAAACGAAGCAGCCACTGCCGCTCGCTTTCCCGCGCGGGAAACGCCGAGATCGGCATCCAGGCAAGAAAACAGCGGGTCATCCCTTCCGCGCGGCGCCACGGCAGAATCTCCTTACTCCGATCGATCGGCGTCAGCCGCTCACCGCGCCTGGCGAAAGAGCTCGCAGTATCTTCGTCCGGCATAGGATCCTCAAACCTCCCGTTCTAGGCAGGCGTGCAGGCGCAGACGTGGGGCAACGCATTCACCGTGGCGTTTGCCTCGGCCGTGCCACCTTCAGCGCCGACTTCTCCCCCGACCAGCTTGGTCAGCGCTCCTTGCATCCGCGCACTCAGTGCTTCGCTTTTCGCCTTCGCCAGATTTGCCGTGACATTCAGGGTATTTACTCCCAGGTTCAACGAGAGTACGAACTGGGCGAGAAAACCGATGAACTGAATCTGGGCTCCAATGTTAGAATTCGTGGCGCCGATATTCTGCTGCTGCAGAGCGATGTTTTCTCCGTCGAAAACTTTGTTCTGGTAATCCCAAGTTGCATCAGTACTGGTCCGTCCGGCCAGCATGGTTTCCGTTTTGGTCGACATATAGAGCGCGGTCACAGCCCCCATGTAAAGGTATGTAGTGGAACTGAAGACATTGAACATCAGGGTGCCCATGATCAGGTCCGTTCGATTCCCCGCGACCATGTACTTTTCATCTCCCATGACCGTGTGTGTTTCGTTACCGGAGATCGTCGTCTTCTCATCCCCGCCGATGCTCTCCGTCATTTTTTCGTCGATGACCTGAAACCGATCCCCGTGGACGAGCTTGCAGTCGATTCCGGTGGCCCCTGCCAGTCCACTGGTACTGGTCATTGCGCCATAAGAAAGTGACTTCCCATCGGGCAAACTCTTATCGCTGCCCGGATCCTTGACCTTGCGGCCGACCTTGGTACTCTGGTCAAACACTGGCATATTTCCTCCTTTAACCAACCTCGCGTGAGTAGAAAGCGCTCTGCAAGTGAATGCGTCCGCCCGCGGTGATTACAATATCCCCATCGGAGTGGAGACTTAATGTGGGCCCGCCCGTCTCGTTGCTCGACTCCGTCAACATCACTTTGACGTGCTTCGGCGTGGCCAGCGAGATGGTTTCCTTCCCATCCTTGTCGACAATGGCGATCCTATGCCCGCTCTTGGTCACAATGCGCTTGACGTCGTTGGGCGACACGTCACCGCCCCAGAAATCCTCCACCGGAGCCTTGTCCTGGCCGTTCCACGCGCACCCAATGATCCGGGGCCGCTCAGGGTCGCCGTCTTCGAACGTGACCCAGACTTCATCGCCAATTTCCGGCACGAAGTAAAACCCGCGATCCGATCCGGCGTGTGGCGTCATCATTCTTACCCAACTCGTTTGGCCTTCCTCCTGCCAGAAGAACTGAACGCGGACTGAGCCCAGGTTATTCGGGTCTTTGTTGTCGACGACTCGCGCCGGCACTACGTTAAACCACGGCTTTACTTGCGGCGCCTTGGGATTAGTGTACTTCTTCCACGGCGTACACCAGAATTGGTTTGAGTAGCCATCAGGACTCCAGGTGTGAATCACCTTGACGACCCCGTAGGTGCCATTCGCGTCAAGGACACCTTTGACCTCGACTTCGTTGCCGGGAAGCAGTTTCAGATTCCGGCTGACTCCGCCGCACGTGATGGCACTTCCGATGGAGCGCCGGCTTTCCTTCTTGAGCAGTGTTTCGTATTCATCCAACGTCCGTTTCCGCGATCGCTGGACGATGTAGCCGGGCGGCAAATTGCCGGACTCCGATTTCACAGAATCCGTCAGTGAGCCGACCGATCCATAGAATGACGCGTCGTCCTTGACTTCGGTATAGACCTGGCTCTCCATCTTCATGAAGTCATAATGCGCCCCATTCATCGAAGGCTGGCTGAGCCGGCCCCGCGCCTGGAAGCTGACCAGTCCGTCATCCTCGCCCCGCCACTGAAGCTCTGCGCCCGGCTGGAACTGATTCTGAATCTCGATGCCGTCTGCGGTGGGACGCATCCAGCTTTCGGCGTCATCCACCATCCTATTGATGAAGTCGAAGTCCGTTTCTCCGTACTGAACGTAGCTCAGAACTTGCGTTGAATCGAGCACTCCATCAACATCAAGCCCGTCGTCTCCCACTAGTTGATGGGTTACGTCCGCCATCGTTTTCTGATGGTAGTAAACCTGCCGGGGGGTCAGATCGAGCTTGTAGCTCTTCGTCACACCCACAAGGTGAATCGTGTAGCTCCCATATACTTCATAGTCGAGCTGGCTTTCCAGCACGAACCCGGTGAAAGCGACGTTCTCAACGCCTGAGGCGTCAAATGTCGAAGCCTTCAGGGGTTTTCCCAGCGCATCTTCGAAAGGAAAGCGTTGATCCTCCGTCTGGCGGCAGACTACTTCGCACCACCAGTGGTCGTTCAGCTCCTGCCGCACGATGACTTCTTCGAGGATCGCCCCCTCGCTGAACTCGTCGAGTTGCTGTCCGTCAATGAATATCGTGACGTGGCTCGGATTCGTGGCTTGGCTCGGACCCATAGGTTCTACTCACTTTCCGGTCGGGAACGGGGACTCGCGAGCGGCGCCAGTCGCCTTGGAACAAGACGCATGGCCTGCTTGAAGACGACAGCCCTGCGACCATAGGCAAATTGACACGCAAAAACTTCGGGGAGATGGTACCACGCCATTGGGATGCCCGGCAAGCCACAATCTGTGCCAAGCGATGCCGCGAACTCCGCGGCGCCCCGCGGCTCAGCCATACGGGAGTGTCCGGCAATCGATTGAGGAGCCCCGATGCGCCAGACAGGGGGCGCCCAAGTCGGACGTTTCACCTGGGACTCCCCATCCGCGCGTCCCATAAGCGCGCAGTTCGACGCGCCCGCCATTGAGTTGCCAACCCGCGCTGCTCGCTCCTCTGCCCGGAAGCAATATGAACGGGTCCCGAGCAGCAATTCATGAAGCCTTTCCCGGGCTCTGTCGCTAGTGCGACGGTTCGAAGCGGAAGTTGTTGTATAGAAGCAATGGCTTGTTTGGGTCGACTATGAACCCGAACGCGCCCATGCCGCTGTCCGGCCGATCCCATTTGTCAATCGTCTGCCCGTTGATGCTGTGCTCGATACCCGTTGGCGTCACAACGATCTTTATAACCGGGCTGTTGTCCTTGCTCACGTGGACGCTCTTGCTCTTGGCGTGGACCGATCTCTTCCCTTCCACGACTTCAGAACTCTCAAATGATCCGTCCTTGAAGACAAAGGAAAGATAGTTCTTCTCGTTCATATAACTCAGGCGCCACTCCAGCTTCTCTTTGCCGAGGCCAAACATCTTGCCGAACTTGCCGCCGGAAGACATCGCCGGGGTGAAGGAGATGACGCCGTAAACCGGCGTTCGCGGAAAGGCCACCCACCCTGGACTCTTCCGCACGTACCATCCCGAATCGCTATCCAGTTGCCATACTCCTTTACCCCACGCCGCGTCCATCGGATCCTTTGACCCCTGGTCGACCTTCTTGACCGGGTTTTGCAGGTCGAGCGTCATTGTCTCGCCGGCGACGAGGGTCACGTCCTTGATCACCTCCTCGTGGTTCTCCAGACGTGCGATGAACGTGTAGCCGCCCTCCGGCAGCGACAGGTTCATCCGGCTCTCTTTCTCCGCAACGGAAATCTCTCCGACGGCGCCCTGCTGGCGGTAGCTGAGCCGGCTTCCCGGGGTTCGGATGATCGCGGCGGTCGCCCGGACCCGGTCCGTCAATCGGAGCAGGATTTCGGGGTTGCCGCTGCCTTCTTTCAAAGTGACGGAGATCGACTTCGGAGAAAATTGCCGCGATTGCGCCTCGAATTTGTGTTCGCCGAGCGCCAGATTGGAGATCGGCAGCAGGCCATTGTCCGGTGCCGTGCCCGACTCTTTCCCATCTACAAACACGCGGGCGCCGGGGTTCGTCCGGATGACGACCGAGGCAAACAACGCCAGCTGATGTAATTGGAAAGAGATCGTCTGATCCTGACCCTTGAGGACCTTCACGGATTTCCTGGGAGCATCGGCTTCGAACCCGGTCTTGGATACCTGCACATCGTAGGTGAGGGCCGGCAGCCCCTGAACCCTCCACTTGCCGTCGGCCGCCGTCGTGACCTTCAGCACGACTTTGCCGGATCGCAGGAACTCAACCTGCGTATCGCCCAGGCCTGTGTCCACAAGCACGTTGCCGGTATTGGGATCGGATTCGATGAGCACGGACACTGTCCGTTCCGCGCCGGTGTCAATCGATTTCTTACGCAGGTCGTTACCCTCACCGAGCTCAAGCCGCTGTGTGCCCGCGGCCAGCCCAGGCAAGTCGAGCCCGTCTTTGCCCAGAACTCCCGCCGGTTGCCCGTTGACCTTGACGCGCAGCGGCGGTCCACTCGAGAGAATGCGCGCCTGCTGGCCAAAGTTGCTGACCAGAAGCGCGTTGAAATTCCGAATCTGGGGAGGCGCCTGGAAGATGGGCAAACCGGCAGGCCCGACGTCGAAACTGAACTGCAGCTCGGCGCCCTTCCCGTTCGAGATTCTGACTGAGTGCTTTTCGGCCGTAAGCTCTCGGAGAAGTCGCCCCTCGGGCACGTCCACTGCAGCGCCGCCATCGATTGACGCCTTCAACCCAAGCGGACCGAAGAGCCGTAAGATCACATTCGGGTTCAACACCAGGTTCACCGCCGCCCGTTCGCCGGCCTTGATCTCCACACGCTGACTCGCCGCACTGTATCCCGGCATCCGCGCTTCCAACTCATGCGCCCCGGCCGCCAGCTTCAATTCGAGATTCGGGCTGGCCACGCCCTGGTCCTGGCCGTCCACGAAAACCTCGGCTCCGGAAGGAGTCGCGCCAACCTTGAGTGAGCTCACTGCGAAAATGGGGAGCGACTTCTGCCTGTGAATCAGCCACGCGATAGGGCCCAAGACCGCAAGCAAGCCGACGAGCGCTCCAATTGCGATCCACATCCGTTTTCGCTTCTCGCCGGGGCCGCCGGGGCCGGCCTGCACCGCGCCGGGGCTGGCCATCGCAGGAGGCGCCGGAGGCCCCAGTCCCTCGGCTACCGTTTCGGCGATAGGGTCCGGCCTTAGTTCCGGTCCGGGCGTCGGCGGAACCGCTGGAACCGGTACCGGAGCCGGCGCTGCCCCGGCAGGCGGCGGCATCATCACGGTCTCGAGGCGCCTTCGCAGTGCGTGCGCCGACGTTTGAAACTCCGCGTCACCCTCGTAGCGCTTGGCGATGCCGTCGAGGCGCAGTGAGTAATCTGCCAGGGCCTGTGCGTCGGCCGCGCCGTGCGACTCCTGCTCGATTCTGCGGAACTCATCGAGGTCCTTCCGGCGAATCTCCTGAAACCTGCGGCCCAGCGATTGCTGCAACTGTGAGATGCGCGGGTCGTTAGGATACTTCGTCAACCCACCGCGGATCACATCCATGGCACCGTGAATATCGCCATCCGCCTGCAACTGCCGGGCCTGAGCAACGAGGTGTTCGATCTCTTCCTGGCGCCGGCGGTCCTGGAACATGTTCGCTAAGCCTTTGACCAGCGCATGTTCCGGCTCGAGTTCCAGCGCTTGTTTGAGATAGGTCTCCGCGCTCGTCGGATTCTCATCCATCAAGCGGCGCGCCTGCTCTACCAGGTTCTCCAGCAAAGCATCGCGGACCGCTCCGTTCCGTTCATCCAGTCCGTAGGCCTGCCGCAGGGCCGCCAGCCCCGCCTCGTGGTTGCCGGCGGCACACTCCCGCTGGCCCAACTCGGACAAACGCCGCGCTTCGGTCTCCCGCTCGTACCCTTGCCTGGCCAGCCTCTCCAGTTCCACCATTTCGGCATCCCCGGGGTATTCCTGCAGCGCTTGCTTCACGGTTCCCTGCGCGCGGGAATAGTCGCCGTTCTCCAGGTAGTGGTCGATCTGCTCCACCCAGCGCGCTTTTTCTTCCAGTTTCGAGTGCTGGTCGCGCCGTTTCCTCAATCGATCGATCTCCAGGTTCAGGCCCGGATAGCGGCTGTAGATCGTCTGCAGCGTCTCCCACTGCGCGATGGCCTCGCTGAATTGGGTTTGCTCTTCGGCTGAACGAGCCCGCGCGACGATACTGTCGACGAGGTTGCTCTTCTCGCGCGCCCGTCTCAAAGCCTGCTCGAAGTGAGCCTCGTCCGGGTTGGCGCGAACGGCTTCTTCCAGAATGCTGACTCTTCTCCGAAGATCGGCCTCCGCCTCCACCTGGCGGTCGGTCTCCGCAACGCGCTCGGAGATGGTCTGCCGCTGTTGCTCTTCGATGTCGAATTTCAGCGCCTGGAAGAGCGCATTACCGGGGTACTTCTCGATTTGTGCAACGCAGATCGAAAGCGCCGCCTGAAAGTTGTGCCCCTCCAGATGCTGCTGCGCCTCGGCGTACGCATCCTTTATGGCCTCGCTCTCCGACCGAACCTTGTTATACAAGGTCTGGTAATTCGTGGTCTGGCCCGGCGATGTGGTCTCCGGCGCCAGCCGGTCCAGTTCCAGCACGCGCTCCAACTTGCTGAGCGCGGAGCTGATTTCGCCCCGTCCCTCGGCCTCCAATGCGGCGCGATAATTCTGATCCTTTTCCTGCTTCAGCCGGATGTAGTCGCGCTCCAGCCGATCCACCTCCGACAGCAATTGCGTGGCCCGCACTTCCTTCGGCCGGAGTTGCAGCACGCGCTGCAACGCACCGCGGGCATGCGAGTATTGTTTGGCCTCGATGTGCTGTTGCGCAAGCCGGAACCAATCGTTCAGATCGCGCTCGACGCGCCGGTTTTCGATAGTGCTCTTGAGGCTCAGTGCCTCCGGATTCTGCGCGTCGAGTTGCAATACCTCTTCGATCTTCGATAGCGCCAGAGGGTACTCATCCTCATCCATCCGCGATCTGGAGCTTTCGAGCAACTGTCGAATCTTCCGCTCGCGCATTTTGGCTTCGATTTGCCGCCGCAAGTCGGCGATCGCAGGATCCAGATGGCCTTCCGCCTCCAATTCGCCCAGAATCTCGGAGGCGAACTGCAGGTCGCCCATCTCGTAATACTCCGTCGCCCGCTGAACTCGAGGACGGATCCGCGAAGGATTGAAGATCTCGATCGGTTCGTTCCGAACCGCCTTTTGCAGCGTTTCGCCGAACTCCCGCGCGCTGGAATAGCGGTGCCATGGCTGCTTCGCCATTGCTTTGTGGATTGCCTGGCTCAGGGCGGCGTTCACAGTCGGGTTCAGTTCGGAGGCCGGCGGTGGAGCGAAATTCAGGATCGCGTTCACCACCGACTCCTCTGTGGGCCGCTCGAAAGGCCGGCGTCCCGTCAGCATCTCGTAACACACCACGCCCAAAGAAAACACGTCCGACAGCGCCGAAACCGGCTTCATCTCGACCTGCTCCGGCGCCATGTAGAGCAGCGTCCCTTTCAGGCTGTGCGTGCGGGTCGCGGCATCCATCCTGTGCGCTATGCCGAAGTCGATGATCTTCGTCGAATCGTCTTCCAGTATGAAAATGTTGCTCGGCTTGATGTCCCTGTGAACCAGGCCGCGCTCGTGCGCCGCCTGCAGGCCCCGGCAAACCTGGCAAATCATGTCGACCGACCGCTCGACCGTCAGTCGCTGGCTGGACGCGCCGATCAGCCGGTCCAGCGTAACGCCCGGCAGCAGCGGCATCACCAGGTAGGGTTTGACGCCGTCGCTGTCCTCGAGTTGTCCGATATCATAAATCTCTACAATATTCGGATGGATTAGCGATGCGAGCACCTCGCATTCTTCCTGAAACAGCTTAAATGCATTGGCGTCAGTAATATCAAGGATGGCTTTCAAAGCCACGGTCCGCTTCATCACCGTATCGTAGGCTTTGTAAACAACGCCCATTCCCCCTTGGGCGAGGACCTCTTTGATCTCGTATCGGCTCTTAATGTTCGTGGGCGACTTCATGGTTCACTGCTGTGGCTTCGACTGTACCAGCATATGGCCAACGCATAACGAATAGAAGTACCTTGCGGCCTAATCCTCCTCGCCGTCGGCCCTGTCTCTTTTTTACCCGATGGCCGTGGCGGCGCGTCGCGGCCCTGAACGCCGGCGCGGAATCCCTGTCGGGCCGATCCGCGCGTTGGCCTCGCTCGGACCCCGACTCGCGGCGGAGTCGCAGACGACGGGCGCCAACAAGTTATAGATTCGATATAGACAAGGAGATATTGATGTCTGAGAATCACCAGCCTGCTTCCGGTCCGATCCTCTCGCGCCGCAGCCTGCTTGCCTCCGCATCCGCCTTCGCGATCGTCGCCCCCCAGGCAGTCCGCGGCTCGCAGGCCAACTCCAGGATTTCGGTCGGCCTGATCGGATCGGGCGGACGCGGCAGCTACGACGCCAGCATTGTCCATGCCGACCCCCGCGCCGCGATCACGGCCCTCTGCGATAAGTTCGACGATCGCCTCGAGAAAGCGAAAGCGACCATCAAGGTCTCCAATCCGAAGACCTTTACCGATTTCGAGAAGCTTCTCGCCGACCCATCGATCGACGCCGTCTTCATCGCCACTCCGCCCTTCGAACATCCGCGCATGCTCGAGGCGGCCATCGAGTCCGGGAAGCACGTCTATTGTGAGAAACCAATGGGCGTCGACTACGCGGGCTGCCGCCGCGCCATGGCGGCCGGACGCAAAGCCAATCCCAAGCAATGCGTCGCGGTCGGCTTTCAGCAACGCTACGGCCCGGTCTACCTCGAAGCTTGGAAGCGCATTCAGGAAGGCCAGATTGGGCCGATCGTCAACGCGCGCGGGTCATGGATCGCGGGCGATCCTTTCCACCGCGCCGTCTATTCCGACCCGGCCATTGAGAAACTCCGCAATTGGTTCTGCTATCCGGAATTGTCCGGTGACATCATTGTCGAACAGGATTGCCACAACTTCGACGATTTGCACTGGTTCCTGGGCGCCACTCCGCTGAAGGCCGTCGGCTACGGCGGCGCCAAGGTCCGCACCAGCATGCAGATCATGGACCACTTGACGCTTTCATTCGAGTGGCCCGATGGCATCCATGTGAACTACGAGGCCAACCAGCTCTGCCCGCCTGGTTTCACGCATGTCGGCGAGGAGTTCACCGGCACCAAAGGCGTTATCGAGACTTCGCGCTCGCGCATGATTCATCACAAGAGCAAAGAAGAACACGAGACCATTCCGTCCAAGCGCGATATCACCATTGACGCCATCGAGGCTTTTCTCGGACGCATTCTCAGCGGCGACGTCGAAAACGTCGTCGAGCGGTCGGCGCACTCTACGATGATCGCCATTCTCGGCCGCACCGCCATTTACACCGGTAAGGAGGTTACATGGAAAGAACTCTACGGAGCGTGAAACGCCCTGCGTTTCTCCTCACCACCCTGGCCACAACCGCGCTCCTGTGCGGGTTTGTGGCCTCCGCGCAGAGCCCCAAGCTGCGCGTCATCGCCATCGGCGCCCATCCCGACGACTGCGAGGAGGAGTTCGGCGGCACTGGCGCCAAACTCGCCCTCGCCGGCCACCGGGTGAAGTTCCTCTCCGTCACCAACGGCGACGCCGGCCACCAGACCCTGGGCGGCGCAGCGCTCGCCCGGCGCCGCTTCCTCGAAGCCCAGGAATGCGCCCGCCGGCTTGGCATTGCCGAGTACCAGATTCTCGACAATCACGATGGCGAGCTCATGCCCACTCTGGAAGTGCGCCGCCAGATCATCCGCGCCATCCGCCAGTGGAAGGCCGACATCGTGCTTGCGCCCCGGCCCAACGACTACCACCCCGATCACCGCTACACCGGCATCCTGGTGCAGGACTCCGCCTACATGGTGGTGGTCCCCAACGTCGTCTCCGACACCGCGCCGCTCGAAAACAATCCGATCTTCCTGTATTACCAGGACGGCTTCCAGAAGCCCGCCCCCTTCCGGCCGGACGTAGTCGTCCCCATCGACGACGTGTGGGATCGCAAGATCTCCGGGCTCGATGCCCATATCTCGCAGTTCTATGAGTGGCTGCCCTGGGTCGACCATGTGCTCGATCAGGTGCCGGCCGACGCCAAGGCTCGCCGCCAGTGGCTCGCCGAGCACTGGGGTCGCCCGCTGACCGAAGCCTCGCGCAAGACGCTCATCGAGGAGATCGGCGACGCGGCCTCCGCGGTCAAGCACGCCGAGTCGTTCGAGCTTTGCGAATACGGCCGCCGCCCTTCGCTCAGCGAACTGCGGGCTCTGTTTCCCGTGCGCTGAGACGCGCCGCCGCTCATCGTCCGCCAGCCGCAATACACTGGACAGGTGGACCCCGGCGCGCCATTCCGGCAGCTTCCTTCGGTCGACGAGCTCGCCCGCGCGCTCTCGCATCTCGAAAGCCGCTTCCCCCGCGTGCTGATCGTCGCCGAATGCCGGCGCGCTCTCGAGCACGCGCGCCAGGCGCTGCGCGATGGCGCACCCGCCCCGCCCGATCTGGCCTCCCGCGTCGCCGCGTCCCTGGAAGCGCTGTTACGCCCGTCACTCGTCCGCGTCATCAACGCCACCGGCGTGATCCTGCATACCAACCTCGGCCGCGCACCGCTGAGCGCGGCCCCTGCGGACGAGGCCTACTCCAACCTCGAATACGATCTTCCCGCCGGACGCCGCGGTAAGCGCGACAACCATACCGCGGTGCTGCTGCACCATCTTCTCGACGCTCCGGCCATCCTGGTCAACAATGGCGCCGCCGCCGTCTACCTGGCCCTGCACGAGCTCGCCGCCGGCGGCGAAGTCGTCATCTCGCGCGGCGAGCTGATCGAGATTGGCGACGGCTTTCGGATCCCCGACATCATGGCGCACTCCGGTGCGCGCGTCGTAGAAATCGGCACGACCAACCGCACCCGCATCGACGATTACCGCGATGCCATCACACCGGACACGCGGTTGCTGATGCGCGTCCATCCCTCCAATTTCCGCATCGAGGGCTTTACCGGCCGGCCCTCGCTCGAAGAGCTGGTCGCCCTGGGCCGCGAGCGCGGCATCCCGGTGTATGAAGATCTGGGCAGTGGCTGTCTCGTCGATCTGTCGCCCTGGGGCGTGCACGAACCGTTGGCGCAGGCCAGTCTTCGCGCGGGCGCCGGCCTGGTCTCCTTCAGCGGCGACAAGCTGCTCGGCGGTCCCCAGGCCGGCATCCTCGCGGGCCGTCCCGAGCTGGTCGCGCGCCTGCGCCGCAACCCAATGTTCCGGGCCCTGCGTGTTGACAAGATGACGGTGGCCGTGATGGAGACCGCGCTGCGCGCCCTGTTGCTTGAACGCTGGCCCGATCTGCCGGTCATGCGGATGATCTGTCAGACGCGGGAAGAGCTGCGCCGCCGCGCCGCGGCTTTCGTCGAGTCGCATGCGTTCGCTGAGGCCGCGCTGATCGACGGCGATTCCATGCTCGGCGGCGGCAGCACGCCTCAGCAGACGCTCGCGACCACGCTCATCGCCTTTGACCGCGACGCGGTGGCCCTGGAGCGCGCGCTGCGCGGCTCCGATCCCCCCGTCGTCGCCCGCATCGAAGAGGATCGCCTGCTCATCGATTTGCGCACGGTTCACCCGCGCGAGGAGCATGCGCTCGCCTCCGCCCTGCGCACGGCCTTGTCCGCGACCAATCCGGGTTAGCCGGCTGCGCACGCGGAGGCTGCGGAGGCGAGGCTGCTACCGCCATCAACTCCGGCTCTGAAGGGGCTGTACCGATGGGCGTGCGGTGGACTCCCCGCGCATGTGAAAACAAGAAAACGGAGGTTCAAAGCCAATTGTCGACTTTTCTTTTTAGAATGATTGACTTATGCTGGCTATCTTTCGGCTAATTTCGTTTAATATGTGCAATTGTCAAAGAACGCGGCGCAGGGGTCTGGCACTCTGAGCATACGCCCGGTGTCAAGCGAAGTTTGCACGCTCTTGGGGACGGAGGCGACCCGCGGTTGTGAGCCGACCAGCAAGTCGCCCGCGGGGTGCTGCATGCGGCGCGGAGTCCGATCTGCTGGTCTTGCTAAGACGATCCGCTGTCTGGGTCGGCTGCCCGCAATGCCGCAAGCGGTTTGCCGAACTTCAGTGGAGAGAAACTAGCCTGCGGTCTGGCGCCGGCGAAACAGCCGGGTTACGAGTTCACCCGCTCCTGGTAGCTGCCGTCCGACGTGCTCACGCGGATCACGTCGCCCTCATTCACAAACTGCGGCACGTTCACCACCAGCCCGGTCTCCAGCTTGGCCGGCTTGCCTACGTTCGACACCGACCCGCCCTTGATGCCGGGCTCCACGTCAACCACTTTCATTTCCACGCTGGCCGGCAACTCCACGCTGATCGGCTTGCCTTCGTGGTATTCGACTTCCACTTTCAGGTTCGGAATCAGGTAGTTCACCCCGTCGCCCAGCATCTCCTTCGTCAGGTGCGTCTGCTCGAAGTTTTCGCTGTTCATGAAATAGTAGTACTCGCCGTCGTCGTACATGTATTCCATCTCGACCTCCTCCAGCACCGCGCGCTCGACGCGATCTTCGGAGGAGAAGCGGTGTTCAAACATCGTGCCCGAGCGCAGGTTGCGCATCTTCGCCTGCACGAAACCGCGCAGGTTGCCCGGTGTCCGGTGGTTCACCGAGAAGACGGTGTGCAACTCCCCGCTGAAGATGATCACCATCCCCGGACGCATTTGGGTCGCTTGAATCATGAAAGTCCCACGAGTCTCCTGAATGAAATTGGGAAACCTTTAGTTTAGCAAACACACCGCGCCGTTTCCTTGCTGCGGCGCCGCGCAACCAGCGCCACACCAGTTCCGGACAGGCTTTTGAACGGGCAACGGCATTCGCAGCGGTGGCCAATCGTGAAACAAAGAAGATCAGGAATTGCTCCAGGTGCATTTCCGCGAGAAATCTTTGCCCGGCTTGCCGCCGGCATGATGGCACGGACGGAACGGCGAAGTCGAGAGAGCACCGCCGCGGCTCCATGAGCGGCGGTGCGCAAAAACGGCCTGAGTGGGGACTGTTTCCGGATGACCGGCCATGCGCCTGCCCTGTGCCCGGACCGAAGCCGGGAGGCGCCGTCGGACCGTTCGTAAAGCGTTGACAACGCGCCGTTTGATGGTATTGCTCAAGCAGACTGAAGCCCCAATCAGGTCCCGCTCAATGCGACTGCCTCTTCCACCAATCTCGTTCGCACAATGGAACTCGAGGCGGCGCTGGCAGCGCGAGATTGTCCGATCATCGTGGGACGCCCCGGCCCTCAGCGAGCGTGCGAAAGCCTCTTCCTCAGCGCATTGGCCAACGGCGTGCAGGTGCAATGCCATGTCATCCACCATCACAGAACCACTGGCGAGCACCATGGAAGAGCCTCTGGCGCGGCTGGTGGCGTTCGAGCCCACCACCTTGCCGGTGGTTAGCGTCTATCTGAACACTCAGCCGGATCAGCACGGACGAGCGACCGACGCGGTGCCGTATCTCCATCGCGAATTCAAGGCCCTCGCCAGGACCTGGGCGCCGGGTTCCCCCGAGCGCCACAGCTTCGATCGGGATGTGGAGCGAATCCTCTCCTATGTCGCGGACAAGATCGACCCGGCGGCAAACGGAGTCGCCCTATTCGCGTGTTGGGGCGCGGGAGAGTTCTTTGAGGCAATCCAGTTAGCCGCTCCTGTCAGCGACAACCGCGTCTACGCCTACAAGCAGCCTTTGCTGTATCATCTGGCCCATATCGATGAGCAGTATCCGCGCTATGCCGCCGTGCTTACGGATATGAATACGGCGCGTATCTTCGTCTTCGGGCTGGACCATGTGATCGCCGCGGAGGAGATGAAAGGCAAGAAGGTTCATCGGGTAAAGGTCGGTGGATGGTCGCAAGCCCGCTACCAGCGGCGCGTGGGGAACGCGCACGCGGAGCACGCCAAAGAGGTCATGGAACGCCTGGCGCAGATTGTCCACGAAGACAAAATAAGTCACATCATCCTGGCCGGAGATTCGGTTGTAATTGCGCTGCTGCAGGAACAACTGCATCAGGAAATGAACTCCACTGTGGAAGTAATGAAGCTCGATATTCATGCGTCTGAGCACGATGTCCTGGCCGCCACTCTCGAAAAGCTACAGGAGCAGGAAGCCACGACTGCGGCGGAAAAAGTGGACCGGCTGATGCAGCAATACCGCGCTCGAGGATTGGCCGTCGCCGGGCTCGAGGAGACGCTGGAGGCCCTGGCCAAAGGACAAGTCGAAGAATTGCTCATCACCGGCGCGCTCGATCAGGGCCATTCCCAACTGGAGGAAGCGCAAGCGATCCTCGCGGTGGAGAGCGCCGCTGCAGCGGCGGGAACGGACAGCGAAGAGCCGCGGCACGCGTCCCTGTCCGATCTGCTGGTGATGAAAGCCAAGCAAATCGGCGCCACAGTGACGTTTATTGAAGACGCGGCTTTGCTCGAATCGACCGGCGGTGTCGCCGCGTTCCTGCGATGGCGCGGATAAGTTGGCCATTGGCTTGCTGTTCAATTATCATGCCCAAAATCAATGAAGCTGGCCGCGACCAGATCGCCGATGACAACTTCGCTTTCCCCAAGGAACGCAAGGAACCGATCCATGACGCCGCTCACGTCCGCAACGCAATCGCGCGTTTCCGGCAGGTGCAAGGCGTGAGCGACTCTGAACGCGATGCCGCCTGGAAACGCATTCAATCCGCCGCGAAGAAGCATAACGTTGAATTGAACGAGAAAGACTGGCGCGAACTAAGTTAAGCGCTCGTGTGCGAACCTGCCGGTTGCCGGATCGTGGGGCCGGCGGCAATCGGCGAGCCGTGGTCCGTCGGCCTACCATCCTGAACGGTCGTCATTTCGCCGACCTCAGGCTAAATGGAGTCGCCGCCGCGCACCTCATTCCGTAATAACTCGACTCAGTGGATTCGCATCCGCAGCCTTGTGCGAGCATAGGCGTATAGGAGCAGTCGAGTCATGCGATGGAGTTCGCTTGTTACCTTTGTTCTATTAGGGCTGGCGCTGGCAGCCGCCCAGACCCCGGGCCCCGCGCAGCGGTTCGACGCGTGGCGGATCATTGGACCGGGCGGTGGTGGCACGATGATCGCTCCCACGATCAGTCCGTACGATTCCAACATCGTCGTCGAACACTGTGACATGACGGGGGGCTACATCACCCTCGATGGCGGCCAGTCCTGGCGCTTGTTTCACCTGCGCACGGTCATCGAAACATTCGCCTTCGATCCCGGCAATCCCAAGGTGATCTACGCCGGCAATGCCGCATTGTGGCGCAGTGACGACAGTGGCCGCACGTGGCGCATGATCTTCCCCGATCCCGCCCAAAACACTGTCGAGCACCAAAACGGGGACCACGCGGATTACAGTCTCACGTCGAGCGACAAGAACTACTCTCGCGGCTTGCGTATTGGCGCAATTGTCGTGGACCCTAAGGACTCAAAGGTCATCCATGTGGCATTTGCCAATCCGCGCGATGGGAGCTCAGTACTTCTGGTCTCGACCGACCGTGGCGTGTCATTCCAACGCGAGCACGAGTTTCCCGCGGAGCGGATCCTCCTCTTGCAGAACACCCCGAGCGGTCTCATGGCGATTGGCAGTAAGAATGTTTACCGCAGCGCAGGCGGCAAGTGGGAGACGCTTCCAGGTCCCGGCGCGGCGATCGTCAATGCCAGCGTGGGTGAGTTGGAAAGCACAACGTATATCTATGTGACAACGAACAAGGGGGCCTTGTTCGTCTCCGAAGACGGGGGAAGTAACTGGCAATTGCGCACGCCCGCGCTGGGCCAGCAATCGGGACGATTTGGGACGGTGGCCACCGCGGCCCGCAATGCGCGGATTGCATACGCCGGGTTCCGCAATCTTAAGCTGGGCGAGCGCCATGAAGATATTTACAACGGCATAGCGAAGACCGTCGATGGAGGCCGGCGCTGGTCGATCGTATTTCGGGAATCGACCCAGCCGGCGTCAAACCTCGACGCCTCCTGGATCGAGCCGCGCGCGGCCGGAGGGGGCGACAATGTCTTCTTCGACGCTCCCGACAGTCTGGGCGTCGCGCCTGGCAACGCCGACGTGTGCTACGCGACCGACCTATTCCGTACCTACCGAACGCTGGACGGCGGCAAGACATGGGCCCAGGTCAATTCCGTAAGAGTGGGAGACAGCCGCTGGACCACGCGAGGTCTGGATGTTACTACCAGCTACGGTGTGCAATTTGACCCCTTCGATCCGAAGCATGTTTTCATCGATTACACCGACATTGGCAGCTTTCATAGCTATAATGGCGGCCGGTCCTGGGAGAGCGCGACGAACGGCGTGCCGGAGCGCTGGCGGAATACGACCTACTGGCTCGCGTTCGATCCGCAGGTGAAAGGCCTGCTGTGGGGCGCATTCAGCGCTGTCCACGACCTGCCTCGGCCCAAGATGTGGCACCAGAGATCTCCAACCAAGTATGTGGGCGGTGTCGGTATTTCAATGGATGGCGGCCGGCATTGGACCGTGTCGAACGCTGGTATGCAGGAGACAGCGGTCACTCATATTCTGCTCGATCCCGCAAGCCCGGTCGGCCAACGAACGCTATATGCCTGCGGGTTTGGAAGCGGCGTATACAAATCGACGGATAACGGGAGAACCTGGCAGTTAAAGAACCGCGGAATCACCGAGTCCATACCATTTGCATGGCGCATCGTACGCGCTGACGATGGCACTCTATATCTGATTCTGGCTCGCAACAACGGCGGTCGTTACGGCGAACCCGGCAGCGGCGCTCTCTATAGGTCGGTCGATGGAGCGGAGCAATGGGAGAAGATGACTCTTCCGGACGGCTGCAATGGGCCGAATGGGCTGGCGCTCGACCCGCGCGATAACCGTCGCATGTATCTCGCGGCCTGGGGCCAGGAACGAACGGATGTGGACACGGGCGGCGGTGTGTTCCTTTCAATCGATAAGGGTCAGACCTGGAAGAGTGTCTTCAACCAGTCGCAACACGTCTATGACGTAACGATCGACCTGAAGGCGCCGGATACGCTATATGTCTGTGGCTTCGATGCGGGCGCGTACCGTTCGACCGACGCGGGCCTGCATTGGACGCGCATCCGCGGCTATAACTTCAAATGGGGCCACCGTGTGATCGTGGATCCGAACGATGCTTCGAAGATTTACATCACTACTTTCGGAGGAAGCGTCTGGCATGGACCGGCCGCCGGAGATACGACCGCTCCAGAGGACATCGTGGCGCCAGTCCCGATCGCCCAATGAAAAACGATGAGACGGAGGCGCGACGTATCACACTCGGCCGCGCACCGAGGGTGGGCCGGCTGCACACTTGGAAGCTGACGCTGGAGTACGACGGTTCGCGCTACAGCGGCTGGGCGGAGCAGCGCAACGCGCGCACGGTAATGGGCGAACTGCGCCTGGCGGCGGAGAAAAGCCTGGGGCGGGGCGTGGAACTCGTGGGCGCCGGGCGGACCGATGCGGGCGTGCACGCGGTGGGACAGGTGGCGCACGTACGAGCGGAACTGGCCGACGCTCCGCCCGATCCGGAACAGTTGCTTCTGGCGCTCAACGAAGCGCTGCCGTACGACATTGCCGTGCTCGCGGTCGAGCCGGCGTCGAACTACTTCCACGCGCGCCACGACGCGCTGCGGCGCACCTACGTCTACCGCATCGCGAAGCAGAAGGACGCGTTTTCCAAGAAGTTCGTGTGGTGGATCAAGGAGCCGCTGGACATCGCGGCCATGCGCCAGGCCGTGGCGCTGCTCCCGGGGCGGCACGACTTCGTATTGTTCCGTGCCGCGGACGCGGCGCGGCCGGACGAGTCTACGATCGTCGAGGTCGAATCGGCGAGCCTCGAAGAGAACGAGCGGCGGATCGAGTTCCGTATCGAAGCCTCGCATTTCCTGTGGCGCATGGTGCGGCGGGTGATGGGGGCGGTGGTGAGAGTCGGCCGCGGGGACCTGAGCGTCGAGCAATTCCGCCGTCTGATCAATGCCGAGCCGCAGGCGGGCGTGATGCTGGCGGCCTGGACCGTACCCTCGGCGGGCTTGTTTCTGGAAAAGGCCACCTATCCGGAGTCGCGGCCGAGCGCGCCAGCCGGCGCAACTCCAGCAACTCGCGCGGGCGCAGGTCGCACCACTCGCCGGGGGCCAGCGCGCCGAGCGTGACGGGGCCAATGGCCCAGCGCACCAGCCTCAGCGTGGGGCAGCCGATGGCCGCGGTCATGCGGCGGACCTGCCGGTTGCGACCCTCGTGCAGCACAACTTCGATCCAGGCGGTGGGAATCGATTTCCGGAAGCGGACGGGCGGATCGCGCGGCCACAGCTTGGGTTCCTCGTCGAGAATGCGCGCCTGGGCCGGACGCGTCAGATAGCCCTGAATCACGACGCCGGCGCGTAGGGGTTCGAGATCCGCATCCGCCGGCGCACCCTCCACCTGGACCAGGTACGTTTTCGGATGCTGATAGCGCGGGTCGGTCAGGCGGTGCTGCAGGACGCCATCGGCGGTCAGCAGTAGCAGCCCTTCGCTATCGCGGTCCAGGCGGCCCACCGGGTACACGTCGGGCACGGGGATGTAGTCGCGTAGCGTGCGGCCGAACTCGCCGGCCGGGTCGGAGAATTGCGACGGCACGCCGTAGGGCTTATTGAAAACCAGGCAGCGGGGCAGCAGGGCGCGGGCCTCACTTCTTTGCGTCGGAGTGCAGCAGTTCCACCATCAGCCCCAGCGCCTTGGTGGAGTCGAAGTAGACGTAGTCGCCGTTGTCCGAGTCCCAGCGGCCGCTATGGATCTGGTCGTAGCCTAAGGCTTTCATTTCCGACTCGGCCCGCCCCAGATCCTGCACGTTGAACGCGATGTGATGGACGCCTTCGCCATGCTCGTCCAGGAACTTCTTCCACGCGGAGCCGGCGCCGATGGGTTCGATGAGCTCCACCGTCACCTGCCCGGAGCGGATGAAAGCCAGTTTGGCGCGGGCATTGGATGGTTTCCCCTGGTAGATCAGGTGCACTTCGTTGCCCGGATGCGTGGTTATGATTTTGGGCACGTCGACGCCCAGCAGCGCCGCCCAGTGTTGGGCGCTGGCTTCGATATTCCTGGTAACCAGCGCCACCTGGGTGATCAACTGGAAGCCCGGATCGCGCGGCGGCGCGGTCTGCGCGGCGGTGGGCACGGCCAGCGCCGCGGCCATCGATAGAACCGTGAATAGAAAGAAAAGTCGCTTCATGGCAGGAACTGTATCACATGCGCCTCAGGCCGGCAGCGGGAGCGGCGAACCACGCGCGCGGGAGACGAGTTCCGCCACTGGGAGCATTTACCTGCCTGACCCACCGAGCGTGTTCAATCGGGAGGTCCCGCTTTGGAGGGGAGTGATAGAATCCAGACACAGATAAAGACATACCATGGCTACGAAATCCCGCTATCCTCACTTGTTCAGCCCCATCCGCATTGGCCACTTCACAGTTGCGAATCGCGTCTGCCATCTCCCGACCGACATCAGCTCCGCGAATGCCGACGGATCGGTGAACCAGCGAGTGATTACGTATCACGAGCAAATCGCGAAAGGTGGTTGCGGGCTCATTATTGTTGGCGCATCCACGCCCGACCGCACCACAGGCCGTCCCACCGTCACCTGCATCACGCTCGATGAAGATCCGCTGATTCCGGGTTTGGCGGAGCTGGCCGAAGCGATGCATCGGCATGGCGCGCGATGTGCAGTCCAGATTCAGCATCCGGGCCGGCAGGCCGCGTGGCCCAGGAAGAATCTGATTTCGGCCACCGACCAGGTGGTGTCGCTGCCTGGCTCAGCCGGGCATGAAGTGGTCTACGCGGAAGAAGGCGCGAAGGGGAAATCCATCCGCGAAATGAGCGTGGATGAGGTCTACGAGCTCGTTGAGAAATTTGGTGAAGCCGCCTGGCGGGTACAGCAGGCCGGATTCGACTGCGTAGAGCTTCATGCCGCTCACGGTTACCTCATCGCCCAGTTCATGAGCCCCTACGTCAACCGGCGTAATGACCGCTTTGGCGGAAACTTCATCAACCGGATGCGTTTCTTGCTCGAAATCATGGCGCGCATCAAGCGCAAGTGCGGGTCCGATTTCCCAATAGGCGTTCGGTATTCAGGTGAAGAGTGGATTGAGGGCGGGCGCAACTTATCGGAAAGCATTCAGGTGGCACAGCTCCTCGAAGAACAGGGAGCGGCTTTCCTCGATATCAGCGCCGGTATTTTCGAGGTCCCCGCCACCGTGATGGACCCCATGCAGTATCCGCAAGGCTGGAATACCTACACCGCAGAAGAAATCAAGAAGCGCATCAAGTTGCCGGTGATCACCAGCCACAGCCTGCGCGATCCGTCCTTCTGTGAACGCATCGTCGCCCGCGGACAGGCCGACCTGGTTGGACTCTCGCGGCAAATGATCGCCGATCCGAACTGGACCAACAAAGCTTACGCTGGGCGCCCCGAGGAAATCCGCAAGTGCATCTCTTGTCTCGTGGGATGTTGGCAGGAGTCGCTCATGATCAAGCGGCATTTGCGCTGCTCCGTGAATCCGGCTATTGGCGATGAACGGTTCCTCGATCTCGCGCCCGCCCGCGAAAAATTGCGGGTCGCGATTGTGGGCGGCGGTCCGGGGGGCATGGAAGCCGCTCGCATCGCCACGTTGCGCGGCCACCGGGTGACGATCTTCGAGAAAACGGGAGAACTCGGCGGAGCGATCCTGTATTGCTGCCCCGTTCCAGGCAAAAGTAAAATGCGCTGGTACGCCGACTGGCTCAGACATCAGATCCAGAAGCTTGCGGTCGAAGTGAAATATTTTACTATTCCCCGAGTCGCGGAACTGCAACAATATGATGCCGTGGTTCTGGCAATGGGCGGCAAGACGAGAAGGCCGGAAATTCCGGGGATTGATTCTCCCATCGTGCTTCCGTTCGAGGACGTTCTGCGTTGCGGTCTCGATAAATGCCGGTTCCATCCGGAAGGAGGCCGGGGCCCCGCCATCACCGGCTCAAAGATCCTGGTATGGGGCGACCACTTTGCGGCAGCGGATGCAGCGGAGAAACTGGCTTCCTCGGGGAAAGAGGTGTGGGTGGTGACCGAAGCACCGGAGTTCGCGCTATGGATGGAGCCGTGCCACCGCGATGTAATGTACAAACGCTTCGCTGGCTCCAACGGGGAAGGCTTGAAGAGCAAGTTGCTTGAACATCCAGTAAACGTAATCTCCAACACCACCGTGTTGGAGATTGCATCCGGCGGTGAAGTGACTCTCTTGGACAGAGGTTTTCGCAAATTCACTCTCCAAGTAGACAATGTCATTCTGGCAGCGGTGGATCCGGCCCTTAGCCCATATGAAGAACTTGCGGAGGGCGGCATGGTAGTCACCCGTATCGGAGATCATAAGCAAGTGCGCAACTTGCGGGCAGCGGTATGGGAGGGCGCCGACGCCGGCCTCACACTGGACCGGGGTTGCAGGCTGAATGCGAACCATGCGCTGGTTTCGCTGCTTCCCACGGAAGTGGATCTGCGGACGTCCGCCGCGATTATGGAGTCTGAAGAGCTACCTGTCGCGGAGGGAGTGGCGGAGTAATCAGAACACGAGTGAGCACCAAAACAGTACCGGCGATCAGGTCCATCAGCAAACCGTTCGCGCTGGAACTCAGCGCAAGAGAGGGGCCAAAGCTCTAGCACACAGTCAGGCGGAGCACGCACGATCGATTCCCGTGCAGTGCGCCTTCAGGACACCACCTGGTTGAACTTGTGAGCCTTGGTGTGTTGGCGAGACTGCCATATCCGTCACTGGAGCGCTACAACATTACTCCCTTATAGCGTCGCCCCCTGAACAGCGGCGTTAATTCGTGATATCGGTATCGGTTGTCCTGCTGTGCGACCGGCGCCTCTTCTGCCCCCGTGTCTCAGGTCGCCGTTTGTCAATATTGGTAGCCACTTTGGAGGGTGTTCCCGCCGCCAAGTCGGCGTCTGTGGCCCACAGCTTTTCGAATTTGTTCCGGCTGCCACGCGCGCAGTTGGGCCTCTATGTCTTCGATCTCGGTGGCCTGCTGGGCGTGATCCAACACGCAGTCAGCGGCACGCACCCCCGGCAACACAAGCCCACGCTCCTTACGGTTCCGGAGTAGACGTTCTGCTCGCCGAGCATGGCGCGCGCCATGGCGTTGGTGATGGCCGACATGCCGTCAATGTGGCTCGTGCTCTTCTCGCGCTCCGGCTTGGCGAACATCCGCCCATCAGGAACTTCGGCGATGGCGAGGTCCAGATCGACGTGTTCTCGCCGCCAGGCTTGCCATACCAGGGCGCGTCTCTTGTCCCAGATGATCTGCTGCGGGTACAGGAATGGCCCACGCGGGATCAGCCTGTTGACGAAGGTCGGTACCAGTAGGGTCTTGGCCAAAAAGTATTCCGCCATTTTTTCGAGATCTGTGGCGACATCGTCCGGTAGCACTGTGCTGTAATCCAGCGCATACGTTTCGCTGCAAATTCTCGCCAACTCAGCCACAGAGGGCACTTGGCTCGGCCTCGCCATGGAGAGTCCCGCTCCGCAAAACAGGACGAGCCTGTCGTCCTCGATCGAATTCCGCAGGCGCTCTCTGAGGGTGGGGTCAGTCATTTTTTTGCGATTGAGAAAAGTGTCACCGTGGGTGCCTTAATCCTCCCTAACGCGACCGCCCGCGTCGTGCGCGCATCAAACCCAGGTAGCGCCTGACCCGGAAGGTGACCCATCGCCGGCGACGTGGGGCGCGGTGGGCATCCTCCTGTATAGGAAACAAAATGTTGTCGTCTCCAGCGAACAACAAGCGTGAAAAGCGGTGCCCACGCTGTCCAATTTCGCCAACCTATTGAATCTGGTGGCCTGGCAGTGGGCAACATCGAAACCCACACGGTGCCCATGGCTGCCCACGCATCAAGTGGGGTTTGGACTCCAGCTGGACTCCGACAGGCACGCCCCTGGCTAGCGGGTGGGCTGTAAGTGTTTGAAAGGTTTTGGTGGACCTGGTCGGGTTCGAACCGACGACCTCTTCCATGCCATTTAAGAAATATCAATCACTTACAGACACTTCCAGCCAAAACAAAGGACTTAGAGCAACATGATTTGGACGCCGGTGGACGCCACGGGGCCACTTTGGGGCGTCTGGACTCCACGCGGACTCCAGGACTCCACGCCAGAAACGGCACGCGGCGTGCTCTTACGCGCGCGGTTGCTGGCACCTCTCGAGTGTCATCTGCTGGAGAGGACAACAATTGGTTCCATATGAGGATGATGCCCGTGTGGAGTGGCGGGATCAAGTCTGTAGTGCTGAGGTGCGGCTCGTTAAGATGTGGACAACGTCCCTCTGTTTTGCCTCAGGCTGGAATGCCGTTGGCTTCCAGCCAAGCGGGATTGCTGGTGGAAAGGGCTGTTCTCGCCAGGAATCGGAGTGCGCGAACGACGGCAGTTCTCGGATGAGCCGGCGCGGCCGGATGGTTGGACATCAGTGCTGTTTTATTGCCGTGACAGACGATTACGAGGAGGAATCGGCCAGAAGTTCCGCAAGAGGTCTGCTGCACAGTTTTCCCCATCCCGTTCGGGTAGCACGCTCAGGGCTGCGGAGTTGGACTAGGCTGTAAACAAATGACTCGAATCTCAATGTATGTTGACGGCTGGAACTTTTACCACTCCCTGGTGAACGCGCACATCAAGCCATATGGCTGGTGCGACTTCCCCCTCCTTGCAAGGCGACAAACCTCTGAGTCCGACAGCGAAGTCTCGGTCAAGTACTTCACTTCAGCCGATCGGCCCAACCCTGAGAAGATTGCCGATCGCCAAAAGCCCATTTGGTGGCGGGCATTGGACTTCATTGGGTGCCAGCGAATCGAAGGAGAATTTCGGTCCACAACAGAAGAAGTCGAGGAGCATATCAGGTTTGGAAGTCAGAAGTGGCGCGAGAAGCGGACGGACATCGCTCTAGCCTCTCACATGGTTAAGGACTGCAGTCGAATAGAAGCGGGCGAGCAGCCCGGCACCTTTCGCTGGTTGCCCGGCTTTGATCGTGCAATTCTGCTTACGCAAGACACAGATTTCATTCCTGCCGTCAGGATAGTTTCCGAGGAGCCATTCAACAGATCCGTTCTGGTTTTGCTGCCACCTTCCGAGGCGGCTTCCGAGGAAAACGCATATCGAATGTTGGAGCAAGGTGCCAGGGGTAGGAAGGTCACGGTAAAGCAACTCCGACTCGCTGACCTCGCACACGCATTATTGCCGAGGATCGTTGGAGGCCCGGCGGGAGAGCATGTCGTGTGTCACCACTCATGGATGTGGCGCGAAAAGTACGAAAGCGAGATTGCCAGGAGAGTAAAGCCAGGGACCACGCCCAGTGCGAATCTCTCGCGAGCTAAGGGGCCCTCGAGCCCTGGGAGGCCTCGGCGCTAAGTACCACCAGGCGCGATGGAAAGCGCACGTGAATTCGACAATCGGGAGGAGGCGCCCGAGACGAGGTAGCGTATTCGCCAAGATCCGTGGCAGGAACTAATCCTGGGAATCCCCAGCCACGGTATCGATCCAGTTGGTATGATCTCCACTGAGCGCGATTGTGCAAGAGCCCAGGTGGGAGGATTCTCGTTTTATTGCCAGTTTCCGGTCGGTGGAGACATCGGTTGAACGCTTTCCATCAGGGTGCATTGAATACGGGGAAGCCTTTGACGATTTGGCGCGAATGGTGGACAACCTCCATTACGAGGGCTACATTCTGAGCCCGCGTAACAACTACCAAGTCAACCTGACTTTTGATCAATGCGTGGTCGACCAAATGTGCTTGGCAAGTCGCGAGTGTATTAGCCAACCCCGACTCAGTGCACCGCAAGAAGTGGCCGAAGCGGTGGGACGATATGCCGATCTCTTGCTTCGGGCCCCTCAGATCGGCGGCATGATCGTTGTCGAGATCGAAAAGGCCAATGAAGAAAAAGTACTTCGAGATGTCGTCAAGATGCTTCTGTTCCTCGACGCCGGTCAAGCAGAGTTGGCTGCCTTGATCTGCCCTCGAAACTATGTTCATTCGGGCGGCGCTTGGAGGGTTTTCGATACGGCACGCCAGGTGCTGCGGGCTTTCATTCATGTGACGCATCTGCCGGAATCCCAGGCCAAGCGTCTTGCCTGATCGGATGCACTCAGGAGCTTTTTCTGAATGGACATTGGGTGATTTGGGATCGAGAGGCTCGTGCGGAATTCCAGAAGCGAGCCAAGCCACACTTCGAGAAGACCTGAGGGGCCCAGCGAGATTTCCTCGGAGCTAGCTTTGCTCCTCGGATATCCACTCACGGACCGGCCTCTTCGGCGATCAGTCCCGTGAAGTCCCCTACGTCAACCGGCCGCGAAACGCCCAGACCAGAAACTTGAGGGCTGAGCTCATAGCACCGGATTCCTGGCGCGAAATCCCCTTCTAACCACAAAAACGTCCCAGGCGGTTCCGTTTTTGCACAATTCAAGAAGCGCTTCGGACCGGCAGACCGTTATAGCTTGAACATTCCCAGGCCGGTTGGCCAGCCGGTGCCGTAATTACTGCACGACGGCTGGCTGCTTCTCGCCGACGCTGGCCAGTCGTTCCTGAATGAGGCGGGTGAGTGCCTCCTGCCGGTTGAGTTGGATCTTCGTGTATTCCTCGGTCATCCGGACCGTGCTGTGGCCGGCCATCTTCGACGCTTCGATGCTTGATCCCCCGGCTTCCTGGACCCAGGTGATGTATGCTCGCCGGAGCGAGTGGGGTCCAAGGCCAGGGAAGTCGCAGCCGTCGGCTGCGGCCGCTCGCTTCAGCGCCTGCCGTACCCCGGAGTCCCAAAGTGGAAGGCCGCTGCCGTCCGTCCGGACGAAAACCCACTTTTCCGGCAGTGCATGGTCCGCCGCGGCCTTAACGCGGTAGCGATCAACCAAGAATCCCAATGTAAGGGGGCGCTTGCTGGTTTTCGACTTCGGGTCATCGATGTCGCCGCGCCAGTTTCGCTGCACGATGTGCACGACGCCGTTCTGAAGATCGACGTGCCGCCACTTCAGCCCCAGGATTTCGCTGATCCGGGCGCCGGTGGCGATCGCGGTTTCCAGCACGAGCAGGTTGGGATCGCTCAGCCGCGCCAGCACCCTGACAGTCTCCTTTCCCGTCAGAATCCGTTCGGGCCGCACGCTCCACTTCTCCCCAATCTTCACGCGGGATAACGGGTTGCGCCGACCCTCCGGCCAGTAGCCCCACTCCTCCGCTTTGGTGAAGATGCCGGACATGATGCCCCGCAGGTCGTTCATCATGTGCCAGGATTCGCACGTCTCAAAAAGCCACTGCTGCACTTCGTCGGGCTTGATCTCGCACAACCGCCTTTCGCCCCATTGCGGAACAATGCGCTGGTCGAGGTGCAGCCGGTACTTCAGGCGGGTCGGCTTCGCCAACAGGAATCGTCCAGCCACCTGCGCCTCGACGTGCGCGGCCTTGTATTTGTCGACCATCCTGGAGAAGAGCACTAAGCCGTCGGCGATCTTTTCTTGAATGGTGGGCTTATTGATCTTCGCCAGAAATTTGTCGCGCTCGACTTCGGCCTGCTTCTTAGAGAGCCGGTTGTCGCCCTTGCTCGGGCCGATGACGTGGAACTTCCGCACGGCGTTCATCGTGCCGTCCGGCCGCTGTACATCGTCCCAATAGCGGAAAAACCAATATGAACCGCCGCGATCGGTGCGCGCGTGGATACCCGGGTGCTGAATCCGCACTTTTAGTCGCAAGCCTCCAGTCAGCGACTGAAGGTTACATTCGGTTCCGAGCATCATTCAAGTCCAACTCTATGAGCAACTTAGCGATCTACTTCTAACCAGCGTCGGTCCCAGTTTGAGCGTGTCGCAATGCACTGCGATTCCCGCACGCTCTCTCCTCTCCTAAAAAACCCGACAAACCCGACATTTCGTGGATAAGCCACTGATTCCACTGGGCCGATACTTGTCGGGTAGGCGAAGAAACCCGACATGCAACCCGACATGCAACCCGACAAATTCCCGCCTCATTCCTCCGGCCCATTGTCGATATCGGACTCCTCGGGCTCATCGGGCAGAACAGTACGCCGGAAAAGATGGAGCACATCCTTGGAGCAGCCGGCGATGGTCCTTCGAACTGTGAGCGTCTGGCGCTTGCCGTCGACGGATGCTAATAAACCCTTCTCATGAAGCCTCTTCTTCAAGATCTGCAAGGACGCAGGCAGGCCCTCACCGGAGTCCCGCCCTGCTACTTGAACCAACCTGTAGAACGCCGCCGGTTCCAGATAGAGATCATCACCATCCACCCAGCCAATACAGTCGCCAAGCGGCGACCAGTTTCCGCTGCTGTCCAGGCGCCAGCCGCAGGACTCGGGAGAACGATCTGGCTTGCCGCCTCCTCGCGCTTCGAGGTGCGCCCGCCCGGACGTCAACAGCGCACGGAGGAGCTCCAGCGCCCTGGCAGTTGGTTCGGTTGCCGCCTGGTGTCTTGCTTGTTCTGCGGCTGCTTCCCGAAGTGCCTCCCAGCATGCGCTCGCGAGTTGTTCTCTCGCAGCGGCGTCTAAGGCTCCACTCTCCAGTGCGAACTCCAGGAAGGTCTCGAATCCGGCTTGCAGGTTTGCGACGATCTCCGGCGTGCGTGCGTGAGCCGCGTTGCGCAGGGCCGATTCGCGGAGTTCCAAGACCCTCCGCTCGAACCCGGCGTGCAAATCCTTGTAGCTGCCGGCAAACCACTGCACGAAGCCTCCCATGGCTTCGGCGTAAAGACCCGCGTGCGCATCTCGCTGACACTCGGTGAGATCGCTGGCCTGGATGCTCCCGTTCGGAAGCTCCAGAATCAGCAGCCGCGCCCGGACCGATTGCCCGCGTGGGATGTCTTCGCCAGTGGAGAGGATCAGAGCGCGAGGCGGCTTCGGCTCGCGCAAATTGGCGGTAGAGTCCAACCGGCCGCGACCAGCCTGATTCCCGGCGGCGCGGAACACCCTGTCGGCCGCGGCATGGTACCGGGCGACGTCAGTGCTGTTGCCGTGCGGCGCGAAGTCGTCAATGACGAGCAGCGCGTCCTTGGCATGGAATGCCAGGGCCTCGATCGAGTTCCCGGTGGAAGACCACGCACCCGGCAAGTGCACCCGGTCCATGCCGGCACCGAAATGTTGCTGATGCAGCGCCGCCAACTCGCTCTTGAATGAACCCGTTTCTCCGGCGACGTGGATGGCGAAGTCAGCTCCGCCAATCACTGCCCGGTAGGACGCAGCCAGTAACGGGAAACTGATCGACGGAGGTGCAAGCTTGGCCAGCCTTAGACTGGCCCTGATTGCAGACACGAGCGCGTCCGGTTCCGAAGACGGGCGTACTTCGTAGCGGCCCAAGAGGCCCGGCAGACGCACTTGAACGTCGGACACGGGTCCAGCCGCACCGATTGCGCCAGCGGCGTGAAGAAACAGCCAGCGCCCATCAACGTTGCGCCATCCCGTATGCGTGTAAATGCAGCGCTCCTCTGCCGTCATTGAGAAGCTCTGGATCGCTGTTCGCGCGTACTCCCGTTGATTGGGAAATGTGATCGCGCCAGACCCCATTTGCGCAATTGGCCAGTCCATGCGAGTAAATTCGGAAGCGGGAATTGTGAACTGAAACGAGCGGCCCAGGAGTTCGGACTCGATCTCGAATTCGCGCTTCGTCTCAACGCCGTCGTCAAGCCGGACGTTTGCCTTGATCGATGCCCGGTAGTTACACAGCTGGGTCTCCGAAAGCCGCTCACCCTTTTGAGTGACGCGGAACATACCTTGGGGTCTCGACTGGAACTGGGGCGGCAACACGACGTCCAGCCCGGTGCCGGGTACTGGTTTTTCGAACAGTTTGAGCACCCTGTCCGGTCCCCAAAGGGCCAACAGATCGTCGACCCCGTTCACGCCGCAGTCTTGCGGCAGGTCGACGAACTCCACCTCCGCACCGCGGGTGGCGAGTTCCCGCGCGAGTCCCTTCCGGGCCAATCGCACACTGTCCACCGTGTGCACGTTCGCGTCGAACACGATGAAAGCCTTTCGTCCCTTCCACGCAAGCCGATCCAAATCGTTAATGGGCCCCTTCAAATCGATCCGTTCACCGTTGGGACCGTTGGCCTTCCCGGTCACGCCTCTCCAACTCCAAACTCCTGCTATGGCAACAGGAATGAATCGAGGACGATCCGTTTCATAGCGGGCAAGACGCGATAGTGCCAACGCCTTCTTTTCTCCTTCGGCGATGGCAAGGGGAATCGCGACGTCCTGCAACTCGCCTGGGGCGATCCCTGGTGGAAGATAGAGGCGATTAGAGCTCCGCGGTGGCCCTAAGTACTTCTTGTCTGGCTTCGGCTTGCCGTCGCTCCCTTGCTTCCAATCGGGAGTGTCGCGGCGCAATCGGTAGGTGTATGCGTGGGGCTGACCCGGCCAGTAGTAAGGGATCAAAACTCCTGCGCAATCACGGTTTCCCTTTTGGCCGACTACCTCGCGGCCTTCGCACGCATCAACGCGGCGAAGCATGGCTGCATCGGCAATCTCCCTCGTAATCCACGAACTCGACAGCGTGGAGTAGTCTTGCTCGGTGAGGGGTTCACCCCAGGAAGGAGGCACTGGGTCCGGATTCGGAACTGGGGCGGTCATCGTTGCTCCACTTCCGCCTTCGCCGGCTTACATCCTGCTGGTTCCAGTCCGAGCGCGCGGGCTAAGGCGATCACAATTGCCCGCGCCTTGGATCTGTCACGCGCTTGCCCGATGACCTTTCCGATTCGGACGCGGACCCAGAAGCCTCTGCCGTCATCTCCCATGGCATAGTCCTGGGGTGCGGCCTTCTCGAGCAACTTGAAGGCATCGTCAAGGATTCTGGTCGGCTGGAAGCGCCAGCGGGGTATCCAGCGCCGGCGGCCCATTAGGAATCGGTCAGGGGCGACGGTCCACCCCATCACACCTACAGCGAGTCCGTCGATCAGGCGCTGGTCAGTCATGCGCCCTCCGTCGTATCAACGTCGTTGAGGCTCATTTGAGCGACAATTGTGCAAAGCCTCGCCGCCTCCCTAGTCAGAGCAGTCGTGATCCGGTTCCGTTCATCAGGCGTGAAAGAGGCGCCGCCCAACTCAAAAGTGCACAGCTTGAACCGGCTGACGCCAGACAGGCGCGCCAGTTTGCTCTGTGAAAGTCCGAGAGAGAGCCGGTTAGCCTTGAGGCGTTCGGCAGCAGTTGTTGAAATGCCAGTCACGCTTGCGAGCGTGCCACGTTAAGGCGTTGGCGCTCAATCTTGGCGCATTGGCGAAATAAGCGCCAACGTTGGCGATTTTTGCCGCCAACGTTTTTGATGTTGGAGGGGTGGCCGGAGCCTAATAATCCGTCGAGCGGTTGGGTGCGGGAGTCGGCGCATCGTTGTTGTTGAGAACGTTCTCGATACGCGTCTTCTTGTCCGATTCAGCGGGCAATAAGCCCTTTTTCCATCTGCTCAGATCTGCCGGATCCACCCTGGCTGTGCGCGCCAGCCCCGCCTCTGAGCAGGTCCAAGATCTCGTGTACGCGGCCACCGTGTTGTTTCTTCCGGTCTCCGAAGTGAAGTCGAGGGTGTGGTCCAGCCCGTAGGCATTTGGTATCGATGATTCCTCGATCAAACGCGCTTGTGCTGCCCCGCCAACCGGAGACGGAGACACACCGATTTCGGTCCTCTCATCAGCGTGAGTTTTCCTGGCGAGGTCCGCAGCATTCGCTTCTGTTGCCGGTGCCTCCACAGGTCTCGGCGGTACCCGTTTGTCCGGCTCCCCAACCGGCCCGTTGTCGGGTGGCGAACCAGGCGCGGAATCGTCCACGGCCCTAGCCTGGGTTACGTCTGGGTTCGCTAGAGAATCGACGTTCGGTTCGAGAATCTTGCGGCGGGTGCTTGGCTGCTCCTCAGTCACCGCCTCGGGCTGATCTTTGCGGAGTGAAGCGAGACGCCTGTGCCATTCCATCACCCAGTGTTGCGCGGCCTTTAAGAGCTTGTCCCTCTTGGATTGGGTGGGATGCGGTTGGGCAAACTGCGGCGAGGGCCGTATTTCCTCCATCGGTATTCCACTGAACTTCAACCAAGTCGCACGGACGAAATGCTCCATTATGGTCGTGAGCGACTCTACGGATTCGAGGTCGGTGACCACCCGCAAGTGCGCTTCTCCGAAAATCTCCACCCACTTCAGCAGGTACGTCAGTCGTGCTTCGCTCAAACGCTCCTTCGCCTCGGTTGGCATTTGTGCCTCGAGCGCCTGATTCCTGTCGTGAATCTGTACTAGCACATCAGAAAACTCAGGATTCCGCTCAATCAACTTGATGGCTTTGACTACGTTTTCCTGCCTAAGGCGCTCCGCATCTTGCTTTTCCTGACGCTCGTTCCGTGGCGTTTCCATCGCTCCCTTTGCAAATCCTCTGACCGAAGTAGCCGCCCCTAGGCAACGTCCCCGACCTTTCGGCCCGTTTCATGACGCCGGACTCAGGCGGCCAATCCGAAACATATCACGTCCTTCCGGCCGTGCTGATCAAGTGCGTCCCAGATCTGATACCTTCATATTTCAAGTGCTTCTGGCCTTGGAGACGAAGTGGCCCTCAGCGAGGCAGATACCCGCGCAAAACTGATCGATCCGGCGCTGCACCAGCGCGGGTGGACTGAAGACCTGATTAAACGCGAAGAGACCGCCGGCTCCATTGTCATCGTGGACGGCAAGGCGCGCAAGTCCGGCAAGGGCCGCACGGACTATACCCTCCGCGTCAAGGTCAACATTGACACGCAACCCGTCGCCGTGGCCGTGCTGGAGGCCAAGGCTGAGCACCGCTCCGCGACCGATGGCCTGGAACAGGCCAAGCTTTACGCCTTCTGCCAGCGCATGAACGTGCCGTTCGTCGTCTCCACCAACGGCCATCTTTTCGTGCTCTACGACCGCTATTCAGGCCAGACCACATCGCCGCGCCCGCTCGACCAGTTGCCGTCGCCGGCCGATCTGCGACAACGCTACGAAGCCGCGATGGGCTTCCTGCTCACCAGCGATCTGGCCAAGCCGTTGTTGACGCGCTATTCCGGCGGCGAAGCCACACGGCGGTACTACCAGGACGCGGCGATTCGGGCAGTGCTGGAGAAGCTGGCGCGGGGTGAGAAGCGTGCCCTGCTCTCGCTGGCCACCGGAGCGGGCAAGACCTTCATCGCCGTCAACCTGCTCAAGCGCATCGCCGACGCTGGTCAACTGAGGCGCGCTCTCTTCGTCTGCGACCGCGACGAACTCCGCGCGCAGGGCCTCGGCGCGTTTCAGAACGTGTTCGGCTCCGACGCAGCCGAGGTCTACCGCAAGTCGGACGGGACGAACAACGCGCGCAATGCCCGCATCCACGTGGCCACCTACCAGACCCTCGACATCGCCTCTGAGGATGGCAGCGCGAACTTCCTGACCTCGTTCTACCCCGAGGACTACTTCAGCCACATTGTGATCGACGAGTGCCACCGTTCGGCCTGGGGCAAGTGGTCTCAGGTGCTTACGCGCAACCCCAACGCCGTCCAGATCGGCCTGACCGCCACGCCGCGCGAACTCAAAGTGACCGAAGACAGCAAGGAAGCCGCCGCCGACCTGCAAGTCAGCGCCGACAACCTGCGCCACTTCGGCGAGCCGGCCTACGAATACGACATGGCGCAGGGCATCGAGGACGGTTATCTCGCCGCCTGCGAGATCCAGCGCGGGCGCGTGAACCTGGACGATACCGGCATCACCGTTGACGAGATCATGCGGCGCGGTCCCACCGATGCCATTACCGGCCGGCCGCTCTCGCGCGAGGAACTCGAAGCCCTCTACGAGAAGACCGACTTCGAATCCCGCATCTGGCTGCCCGACCGAGTCTCGGCAATGTGCGCCGACCTCTTCAACTACCTCCTCGAAACCGGCGGTCCGGAGCAGAAGACTATCGTGTTCTGCGTCCGCGACCGACACGCCGACGCGGTCGCCATCGAGTTGAACAACCTCTATGCGGCCTGGTGTGCCAAGCAGGGCCGCGAGCGCCTGGAGCCCTATGCTTTCAAGTGCACCGCCAGCGTCGGAGGAGCCCAATATCTGGCCGACCTGAAGGGCGCCTCGCGCTCGCACTTCATCGCCACCACGGTCGATCTGCTCTCCACGGGCGTCGATGTGCCGCGCCTGCAAAACGTCGTCTTCTTCAAGTACGTCCGCTCGCCAATCTCGTTCTATCAGATGGTCGGCCGTGGCACGCGCCTGAATCCGGCGACGGGCAAACTGATGTTTCGCGTCTACGACTACACGGACGCCACGCGCCTGTTCGGTGGAGCATTTGTAACGCGCCCGGCGTCCGTTCCGAAGGGAGGGGACGGACCTCCTCCGCCACCTCCGCAGCCGATTGTCAGTGTGGAGGGCTTCGACGTCGTCATCAGCGACGCGGGCACCTACATCCTGACCTCGGTCGATGGCAAGGCGACGCCGGTCACCGTCGAGGAGTACAAGGAACGGCTGGCCGCTAAACTGGTGTTGGAAGCGCCGACGCTCGAAGCGTTCCGCTCGAAGTGGGTCGCGCCGCCGCTGCGCCGCGAACTGCTCGGCCAGTTGCCCGACGCCGGCCGCTCGGCGCTGTTGATTCGCGATCTGGAATCCATGCAGGACTTTGATCTATACGATGTGCTGGCCGATCTCGGCTACGGCATGCAGCCGCGCACTCGCGCCGGTCGCGCCGAGGCGTTCGATTACAAGCACGCCGCCTGGCTCCAAGCCATGCCGCCACAGACCGCCAGCGCCATCCGCGCCTTGACGAGCCAGTTTTCCAAGGGCGGCACCGATGGCCTGGAGAATCCCCGGATCTTCGAGACGCCCGAGATGCGCGGTGCGGGCGGCCTCGCTGCGCTGCGTCTCTTTGGCGAGCCGAGGGATGTCCTGAATGAGACCAAGGTGAGGATGTTCGCGGCATGAGTCAGACCGTAGCTTCAAGGGACGTCGCACGCTGGCCCCTCCGTAAACTCGGCGATCTGGTGACGGATGCGCAAGGAGGATTCGCCTCCGGCGAGCGCAGTGAATGCGGCGTTGCCCAATTGCGGATGAACAATGTCACTGATCGTGGCACCTTCGATTGGTCCACCATCGTACGGGTCCCCGCAAACCCCGAGACAGCTAGCGCGTTTTCGCTTCAACCAGGCGACGTGCTCTTCAACAACACCAACAGCACGGCACTCGTCGGAAAGTCGGCGTTTTTTGAGGGTTACTCAGAGAGAATCACTTACAGCAACCACTTTACTCGGCTGCGAACGAACCGGTCCCTCCTGTTGCCTGAGTTCCTTTCTTACTGGCTGCAATTGCAGTGGAAGCGTCGGCTATTCGAGAACATCTGCAACCAGTGGATCGGGCAGTCTGCGGTACAGCGCGACAAGCTCCTGTCCCTCGAAATCTCCTTGCCACCGCTAGGCGAGCAGCGCCAAATCGCCGATGAGCTTCGGGCGAAGCTCGGCCACATCGAAAAGGCGCGCGTGGCCGCGGCACGGCAGCTGGAAGCTGCGAGGGCCTTGCCGATCGCCCTCCTACGCGGGGTCTTCGACAGCCCAGAAGCGAGACGCTGGCCTCGGAGAAAGTTGGGAGTCCTAAGCGCGAGAATCTCCAAAGGAGAGTCGCCAGGTTGGCAAGGATTTGAATACGTTCAGGAAGGAGCGAGATTCATCAGGAGCGAGAACGTCCTTTGGGGAATGTTCCAGTCAGAACCTGAAGTCAGAATCCCACTCGATTTCCACGCAAAGCTCTCGCGATCATCCGTCTTCGCCAGCGACGTGCTCGTGAACTTGGTCGGAGCTTCAATTGGACGGTCCTGCAAGGCTCCCGTCGGGCTCGGTGACGCAAACGTGAATCAAGCTGTGGCGGTCATCACCACCACCCCCGAGTTGTCGGCCGACTACCTGGTCCTTTATCTCATCTCGCCTCCGGCTCAGAGATACTTCTTGGAGGTCCAGGTCGAGATGGCCAGGCCAAACATCAGCCTTGAGAATCTGCGCGACATGGAAGTGCCAGCGCCACCTATTGACGAGCAAGATCGAATTGCAGATGAACTGAAACGGAACAGCGGGAAAGCGGCCTTGCTTCGCTGCGCGATCCAGCAGGGGTGCGAGGAGATCGAACTACTTTCTGCTTCGATTCTCAGCGAGGCTTTTTGATGGAGCCTATGAACCAATGAAGACCCAACGCGGCAACGGCAAGAGGCACGCCACTCAGCAGTCCGTGAACTCGGCCGTGAAGTCGATCTGCGACATCATGCGCCGCTCGAACTGCGCGGGCGCGTTGCAGTACGTCCCGGAGTTGACCTGGATTCTTTTCTTGCGCATCCTCGACGAACGTGAAGAGCGCGAAGCGCAGGAGGCCGACGCCGTCGGTCAGGACTATCCAGCGTCGCTCGAAGCGCCCTATCGCTGGCGCGATTGGGCCGCGCCGGCCGCGCCGCAACGCGAGCAGTTGCAGCAGGGCGCGCTCGGGGACTTCTTCGGCTTCGTCAACGGCAAGCTGCTGCCCTACCTGCGCGACTTAAAGAACCGCCCCAATGCGGCCCCGCGCCAAAAGGTCATCAGCGAAATCCTCTCCGGCGTCGAGCGCGTCCGTATCGACACGGAGCGCAATCTGCTCGACGTGCTCGACAAGGTCCACGAGATCAGCAGCGCAACGGTGGACGATACGCACGTCTTCCCGCTGTCGCAGGTCTACGAGGGGCTGCTGCTGAAGATGGGTGAGAAGGGCAACGACGGCGGGCAGTTCTTCACGCCGCGCGAGATCATCCGCGCGATGGTGAAAGTGGTCGCGCCCAGGGCCGGCGAGACGGTCTACGACCCCGGCTGCGGCACCGGCGGGTTCCTGGCCCAGAGCTACGAAGCCATGAGCGTGGCGCTCGGCGTGGAGGCCACCGGCGATCAGATCCAGACGCTGAAGGAGCAGACGTTTTTCGGACGCGAGAAGGAGAACCTGGTCTACCCCATCGCGCTGGCGAACCTGGTGCTGCACGGCATCGACAGCCCGCGCCTGTGGCACGGCAACACGCTCACCGGCCAGGAGACCTACGGCGGGCTGTTCCTGGACGCCCCGGCGCTGTTCGACGTCGTGCTGACCAACCCGCCCTTCGGCGGCAAAGAGGGTAAGGACGCACAGACGCGCTTCGCCTACAAGACCGGCGCGACGCAGGTGCTCTTCCTCCAGCACGTCATCGATAGCCTGAAGCCGGGCGGACGCTGCGGCATCGTGCTCGATGAGGGCGTGCTTTTCCGCAACAACGAAACGGCGTTCGTGCAGACCAAGAAGAAGCTGCTGGACGACTGTGACCTGTATTGCATCGTCAGCCTGCCCGGGGGCGTATTCACGGCGGCTGGCGCGGGCGTGAAGACGAACCTGCTGTTCTTTACCAAGGGCGGCCCGACGCGCCAGATCTGGTACTACGACCTCTCCGACATCAAGGTCGGCAAGAAGAAGCCGTTCACGCTCGACAAGTTCGCCGACTTCTTCGACCGGCTGCCCGCGCGCTCCGACAGCGACCGCAGTTGGACCATCGCCCGAGCGGACGTTGACGCACACAACTACGACCTGAAGGCGGTGAACCCGAACGCCAAGTCGAACGAGGACAAGCGCATGCCCGCGGAACTGCTCGACATCATCGAGGCGAAGCAGAAGGAGATTGCGGAACTGATCGCGGCGCTTCGCCAGTGAGGAGACGCGAGCCCCCAGGATCCGCGTCATGTTCTGTTAATGTCTGCACGGACACCCGTGCGGATAACAACTGCACTTGAGTACAAAGCCAGAGTGCCGGCCGGCAAGACCATCGAGGCCAACCCTGTACAGGAACCCAGGTCAGAGGGGCTGGTGAAACTTCACGGTGGACCTCGACCCGGTCCGTTAGGCTAGACGATGGCGTTCTTGCGAGACAAACTCGACGAGCCCGCTCTACACAAGGTCCGATGGAATGAGCCGCTGACACAGGAGGACTTGATCGCACTGGAGCGGATATTGGTCGACGCCGGCGTGGACACGCCAAGCGCGATCGAGGAAGTGGCGCGAAAAGAGACGAGTCTCGGCCTCTTCCTGCGCTCGCTGGTTGGGCTGGATCGGGCGGCAGCGAAACGTGCATTCGCCGCATTCATCGATGGGCGTCAGCTTTCAGCGAATCAACTCGACTTCGTCAACCTGATTATCGATCACCTCACGCAGTGCGGAGGGATACGACCTGAGCAACTGTATTCGTCACCATTCACGGATCGATTCTCGCTCGGTCCAAACGCTGTCTTCAAGGAATCACAGGCGCTCAAGGCGCTCGTGGCCACTTTGGAGAAAGTTCGGCGCAACGCGGCTGGAGCGTAAGCTGCTCGCTGCGATTTGGCCGCCAAACAAAGCTCGCATCGCCGCGAAGGATCCTGACCTTTCAGACAGCATCCGGCGTGCTCATCTGTGAGGCTCGATCCTCAGTTGAATCCCATCGTTCGGCGCATGAACCAGATCCTGCTTCGTCCCGAGGCACCGTTCCGTCGTCTGGACCGACGAGTGACCCAAGAGTAATTGAATCTGCTCAAGCTCGCCACCGGAGCCACGGCACATCTTCGCGCCACTGCGCCGCAAGTCATGAGGGGCAATGCCGGGAACAGCCGGGCCGATCCGAAGCGCCAGAGCGAAGATCCCGAAGGCGTGGGAGGCGGGCGGCGAAACGCAAAGAATCGTTGGATTCTGCATTCGGCAAAGAAGGCGCCGAAATCTCAACTCAATGAAGTTTCCGAGAGGACAGCAGGCCACGGGCTGTTAACTCAAGCGTCCGGGAAAACCCTCCGACTTTCGCGCGACGTCAGCGCCTGAGCGAAACGCAGCCCCCAGCGGTGCTGGGCTGCCGCGTCCTGTATCTCGTCCTGCCGGAATTCCACCTGGATGTGCGTTAGCCTCCGGCGCAGGGCATGGAATGGAATGCTGTAGTCCAGCACCGGATCCAGATCGTAGGGTTGATTGTCCCCCACAACCACGTCGCCCTGACGGCGCAAGGCAGCGAGCACAGGGTCGGCAAGGCGGCGGTCGAGATGGCTGGAGATAGCGATTTGCCAGGGTCTTGGTTTGCCGGCAAGAGAAGGCGTCATGGAATGAATGGAAACCGCGATAGATTGCAGGCCTCGCGCCTGTCGTCCCAGCAAGACCGACTCGACCGCGTCGTGATACGGGTGGAACCAGCGTTCGATGCGGGCCGCTCTAGCGGCCTGATCGAGATGCAGGTTGCCAGGGATCGCCGTCCCGTCGCTTAGTTCAAGTATGAGGTCTGAAGCGTCGAGATGGCGGTTGCAGTCGATCACAAGGCGCGAGGTATTAGAGAGTATCGCCGGGGCATCGAAGATTTCCGATAGCGCCTCGGTGACGCCCGCCGCGCCGATGTCCCACGCGATGTGGCGCGCGAGTTCAGATGCCGGCAATCCGAGGTCGCAAAGTTCCGGCGGGATGTAATTGCTGGCGTGATCGCAGAAAAGGACAAAGCGGCCGGCGCCCTGCGGGCGGAGGATTCGAGACAAGCTCATGCGATCGTCACCCTGCCAGTTCGGTGACTGTTACGGTGATGTCCATCGCGAGGAAAGCTCCCGCGGAACCCGAGTAGGTGCCCCACAAGGGCAGCACCTGTTCCGGTGCCCACGCAACGGCGACTCGAATGAGATTGCGGTTGCCGATGATGCTGTTGGTCGGATCGAAGTCGATCCAGCCGGCGCCGGGCAGATAGGCCTGCACCCAGGCGTGTGTGGCTCCGCTACCGGCGAGGCCAGAACTGTTGGGCACGAAGATATAACCGCTGACAAACCGGGCCGCGACACCCAGCGACCTCGTAGCTTCCATCATCAGGACCGCGAAATCCCGGCAACTGCCCCGCCGGGTCCGCAGCGTCTCCTCGGGAGTCTGCACGCCTTTCTCGATGCGGCGGGCGTATATGAACTCTTTGCGAATACCGCAGGTCATGGCCCGCAGTATTTTCATGGTGTCAGTAGTATCCGATGGATCCAGAAACTGCAATGCCCATTTGGCCACTTTCTCGCCCGGGTAGTGGTTAGCCAGACCGCGCGAGAGATTTGGAAAGTCCTCATCGGAATAGCGAAAAGGATAGGTCCGCGCATACTCTTCGAGCGGATACTCCGGCATGGAGGTTTCGAAATGCTCCAGCGTCACGGTGCTTTCGAAGCGGAGTTCGGTCGTGGTCCCCTCAAAAGTGGCAACGGCGACGGAGTTATCGAACGGATCGTGCAGCCAGCGCAAGTGAGCGGGTTGAGGGGCGATGAGCAGGTCAGTTCGGATCAACCTCAGGTCGTGACTTGCGCGCGGGCGGAACATCATTCGGTGTTCGCCGAGGCCGACGGGCTCCCGGTACCGGTAGACGGTGGAGTGGTGAACCGTGAGATAAGACATCAGTCGGCTATTCCGGGAATCTCATCGGTCCAAACCCTGAAACTCTCCAACATATTGGGTCCGAACGTCGTGGCGATCGCGACATCAGACGCGTCGCGACCTCGCGCCATCAGGATGCGGCTCATGCGTGGGACATTGTTGCGCGGGTCGAATATGTGCCAGCGGCCGCCGATCCAGGCCTCGAACCAGGCCGCGAAATCGCCGGGGGGAAAAGGAGGCGGCGTTCCGACATCACCCAGGTAGCCGGTGCAGTACCGCGCCGGAATGTTCATGCAGCGGCAGAAGGCGATGGCGAGATGCGCGTAGTCGCGGCAAACGCCGGTCCGTTCTTCAAAAGCCTCCACGGCGCTGCGGGTAGCGCTGGCGTTCTGGTAGTTGAAGGCAATATGGTTATGAACGTAATCGCAAATGGCCTGCACGCGCGGGTACCCTGGAGCCAGACCGCCAAAAAGTTGCCAAGCCGTCTGAGACAGCAGATCGGTCTCGCAATAGCGGCTGCCCAACAGGAACACGAGGGCGTCTTCGGGCAGATCCTGCACGGAGTCCTGCTCGGCGGTGGACACGACCTCATCTGGCTTGCCGCTATCCCCGATAACCCCGTCAGCCGCGAGGCGGAGGCGGCCCGCAGGCGCGAGGAGGCGGTGGCACCGGTTTCCGAAGGCGTCGCGATAGCCGCTAATCGGGATGGATGGCTCGGCGGTGAGGCGATCGGGGACGATGATGTCGGAAGCGCGTGAATCGTGGACATTCACAACGAGGATGATCGGCGTGGGTTGTGGAAAGCGATAAATCAGTTCGTAACCGATCCGGAGCTGCATGGCAAACACCTTAATCTGCGGCGCAACGGCCGCTGGTTCAGCTGAATCGATTAAGAGAGGGCATGCGACGGGCCAATCCGTAATTTCGTCCCCCTGCGAGTCCAACATCGTTAATGTCAATGATACCAGGACAAACCACGCGGCCGATATCTCTGCGGATCCGATTGTGAACTCCCGCAAATCGGGGAAGTTCCTCGGGCTCCTAGATCGCAAAGGGGCAGACGGGAGCCCAGCCGTGAGACAAGCGCGATTGTGGAGTTTCGGTCCACGGACCCACCCCAAAGAATGAGACGGCCGATCGGCACGGCCCGGGAAGCGGACACCGGATCGCAGTTTAGCCGCACCGACTGCGCACACAGGCGGCGCAACCTCGAGCTCCGAAGCGCTATACTCGTTCTGTAACTTCCGTCTCTGGCCTTATTCCACGTCGAACAGTTCCCGGTTCAGACGACGTCGCGGAATATGTCCATGCCACCACAATCCGCCGACCGCCCAATGCCCGCGCCCTTCTCCGACTATGAGATCGGCGCAGCTTATGACGAAATGTTCCGCGCGAGCGGACGCCCTCGGACGCACTACCGGAATCTCTACACGCTACTTCTGAATCTTCCATCCGATGAACTTCATCGCTGTAAGAAGGAAGCCGATCTCTCGTTCTTTAACCAGGGCATCACCTTTACCGTATATGGCCGCGCCGAAGGCACGGAGCAAATCTTTCCGAATGATTTGCTGCCGCGGATCATCACCAGTTCGGAATGGGCCACCATCGAGCGCGGTCTCACTCAGCGCATCACGGCTCTGAACCTGTTCCTCGCTGACGTTTATCACGAGCGCCGCATCCTGAAGGACCGTGTCATCCCCGGCGAGATTATTTATACTTGCAAGCACTTCCGCAGGCAAATGCACGGAGTTAAAGTACCGCGCGACGTTTACATCAGTGTGGCCGGGACCGACCTGATCCGCCTTCCCGACGGCAGGTTCGTGGTTCTCGAGGACAATCTTCGCGTGCCCAGCGGCGTGTCATACATGCTCACCAGCCGCAAGGTAATGAAACAGATCTTCCCAACCCTGTTTCGAAAATGCGGCGTACGGCCCATCGAGCAATATAGCCAGGCGCTCCTCTCCACGCTTCGTTCGCTTGCCCCCGAGGGACGGTCCACGATCGTTCTGCTCACCCCGGGCATCTACAACTCCGCGTACTTCGAGCACGCATTCCTCGCCAGGCAAATGGGAATCGAGCTGGTTGAGGGACGCGATCTTGTTGTGCACGATAATACGGTCTACATGCGGACAACTTCCGGTCTGCAGCGCGTCGACGTCATATACCGCCGGGTGGATGACGATTTCGTCGATCCTCTAGCCTTCCGCGCCGACTCTTCCCTGGGAGTAGCGGGGCTCTTCAACGCCTACCGAGCGGGGAACGTGGTGCTCGCGAATGCCCTTGGTTCGGGAGTGGCCGACGATAAGGCGATCTATTCCTACGTTCCGAAGATTATTCGTTACTATCTCGACGAGGATCCCATTGTGGATAACGTCGAGACCCTTCTGATGACAGATCGCGCGCAGCGCGAGGAGGTCTGTGGAAACCTGGACAAATATGTCGTAAAGGCCGTGGGCGAGTCTGGAGGTTACGGCATGCTCATCGGTCCGCACAGCAGCGGCGAACAACGCGCCGAGTTCCGCGAGAAGATTCTGGCGGATCCCAGGAACTACATCGCACAGCCGACTCTCGCGCTATCGGCGGCTCCCTGTTTCATGAATGGCCGGATTGAGCCACGCCACGTGGATCTGCGGCCATACGTTTTATTTGGAGAAAAGATTACCATCGTGCCGGGAGGGCTTACGCGAGTCGCCCTGCGCAAGGGTTCGCTGGTGGTCAATTCGTCGCAGGGCGGGGGTTCGAAGGACACATGGGTATTGCAGAACTGAACATCGGGGTGGTCCAATGCTTTCCCGGGTAGCCGATAGTCTCTACTGGATGAGCCGTTATTTCGAGCGGGCGGAACACTGCGCGCGAGTACTTGAGGCGAATTACAACCTGATGCTGAATCCTTCGAAGCTTTCCACTGAGGAGAGATGGCAACGAATCATGGCCTCTCTGGGCATCGCTGCGACTGCCAGCGGCATCGACCCGCAAAGCGCCATGATCAGCCTAACCAGCGATCCTGACGGCGAAGCGTCGATCGCATCCTGTGTCGCGAAAAGTCGCGAGAATGCCGGCCAGGTCCGCGAGCAGATCAGCTCGGAGATGTGGGAACGCTTAAACCGTTTGTATCATCAAGTGACGCAGGCCAGCGCCGGACTGGAGACGGACTCCGATCCGATGGTGCTGGTGGCCGCCGTTCGCGAAGGTTCCTACCAGTTTCACGGTATGACGGACGCCACCATGAATCACGGCGAGGGTTGGCAGTTCATTCAACTGGGGAAGTACATGGAACGATCCTGTGCATTGCCGGTCCTGCTGGATGCGTATTTTTCGGGGGCTGGGGAAGCAGACGTCCTGGACTGGGTGGCGCTGCTGGCAAGTTGCGCCGCATTTGAGTCGTACTGCAAGGTGTACACGGCCGATCTGAGGCCGGACTCGATGGCCGAGTTTCTGTTACTGAATCCGGAGTTTCCGTATTCCGTACGCTATGCGGTCGAGCGGATGGACGCGGCGATTGCGGCGATTTCCCAGACGTCTCGCACAAAGGCGACCGGCCGGATCGAACGTATTGCCGGACGGCTACGTGCTTCCCTCGCTTACGTACAGATTGCCGACATCAAGATAGGCGGTCTGCACCGTTACCTCCACAGCGTCATCGAGCAATGCAGCAGCCTGCATTCAGCGGTGCAAGCAGTGTATATCGACTATCCGATCCAGTCAGCTTTGGAGGCTTGATGTTCTACGCTGTCCGGCATTTCACTCGTTTTCGGTACAGCTGTCCGGTCTGGCAGAGTGTAATGGAATTGCGAATGCAGCCGCGCAGCGAGAACACGCAACGATGCTTCACGTTTCAGTTGTCGATAAACCCGCAGGCGCGGGTTTTCTCGTATCAAGACCACTTCGGCAATTGCGTTCACCATTTCGACGTTGCAGGGCAGCATCGGCAACTGACGATTATTGCCGATGCTGTGGTGAACGTGGAAACTCCTGCGCCACTCCCGGAGTCGCTAGGTCCTGGCGCGTGGGACGAACTCGATGCCATGATCGATCGGGAGGATTACTGGGATATGCTGATGCCCAGCCGATTCGCCTGTACATCGCCGGAACTCGAAGGGCTGGCGAAGGAGGTTGGTGTTGCCGAGCGCGGCGGGAGGGAACCCTTGGAACTTCTGACGACTCTGAACTCCAAGCTGTACCAGTATTTTTCGTACGTGAAAAGCAGTACCGGAGTCAATTCGGCAGTGGAAGAGGCAATCCGGTCCCGACAGGGCGTTTGTCAGGATTTCGCGCACGCCATGATCTCGATCGCGCGAAATCTACGAATTCCGTGCCGGTATGTGAGCGGCTACCTGCATCGCGATCCTGGGCATGCGGATCGCTCCGACGAGGGCGCCACGCATGCATGGGTCGAGGCGCTTCTTCCGCAGATTGGCTGGGTTGGTTTTGACCCGACCAATAACTTGATTGTGGGCGGGAGACACATTCGAACGGCGATCGGGCGCGATTACTCGGACGTGAGCCCGACTGTAGGTACGATGAAAGGAACCGCTGAAACAGAGTTGCAGGTGCGCGTCCGGGTGATCCCTTCCGATGCGGTGCTGCCTCCCGACAAAGAGTTTGCCGCGGACGAAGAGTGGTCTCGCTTTATTGAGAACGATCAGCAATCCGAAAAGTTGCACACGCAGCAACAGCAACAACAATAGGCGGCTGCATCGAAGGATCCATGGCAATTCACGTTGCACTACATCATGAGACACTCTACCGGTACGACCGGCGGATATCTCTCGAACCTCAAATCATCAGGCTGCGTCCCGCCCCGCACTGCCGCACGCCGATCCTCTCCTATTCGTTAAAAGTTCTTCCCAAGAACCACTTCATCAACTGGCAACAGGATCCGCAAGGCAACTATCTTGCACGGCTGGTCTTCCCAGAGCCGACCACGGAGCTGTTCGTGGAGGTCGATCTGGTTGCTGAAATGGCGGTATTCAATCCGTTTGACTTCTTCCTGGAGCCCTCCGCGGAACAATTCCCCTTCTCCTACGACCCCTCGGTCGCCCGCGAGTTGCGCCCATTTTTCGAAACCGAACCGGGCGGCCCCATGCTTGCCGCTTTTCTCGCCCGCGTGCCGCGCGGCACCACCCGCACGATGGACTTTCTGGTCGGCCTCAATCAACTGGTGCAAAACGAAATCGGCTACGTGATTCGCATGGAGCCGGGAGTGCAGACTTGCGAGGAGACCCTCACTCGGCGCGCCGGCTCCTGCCGCGATTCAGCGTGGCTGCTGGTCCAGATCATGCGACACCTCGGACTGGCGGCGCGCTTCGTCTCCGGCTATCTGATTCAACTCGTGGCGGATGTGAAGCCACTGGAAGGACCGGCCGGCCCCACCGCCGATTTTACGGACCTGCATGCGTGGACCGAAGCATACCTCCCGGGCGCCGGCTGGGTCGGATTCGATCCCACGTCCGGGCTGCTGGCCGGCGAGGGGCACATCCCGCTCGCCGCGACTCCGGACGCCGGCAGCGCGGCGCCCATCTCCGGCCTGCTCGAACCCTGCAATACGCAATTCCGTCACGAGATGACGGTGCAGCGAATTTACGAATCTCCCCGCGTCACCAAACCATATAACGATGAACAGTGGCATGCAATCGAAAAACTGGGTCATCAGGTGGATGCCGATCTGCGCTCGGGAGACGTGCGGCTCACTATGGGTGGCGAGCCGACTTTCGTTTCTCTCGATGATGTCGACGGAGCCGAATGGACCACCGCCGCTCTGGGGCCGGTGAAGCGCCAGCGTGCCGTGGAACTGCTAGGCAGGCTGCGGCAACGTTTTGCGCCCCACGGCTTACTGCATTTCGGGCAAGGGAAGTGGTATCCCGGTGAGCCGCTGCCGCGTTGGGCATTCGGTTGCTACTGGCGCAAGGATGGGGTTGCCATCTGGGAGGACGCCAGCCTTGTCGCGGAAGACAGCAAAGATTACGGTTACACGGCGGAGCACGCGCGGCAGTTCCTTGCGGCCCTCACGCGCCGTCTCCAAGTGGATGATGCATTCACCATTGCCGCATACGAGGACGTCTTCTATTATCTGTGGAAGGAGCGCAAACTCCCGATCAACGTCGATCCGCTTGACCCCAAGCTCGCAGATCCCATCGAGCGCGGCCGTCTGGCGCGCATTTTCGAACAGGGTCTGGGCCAGGTGGTCGGCTACGTTCTGCCGTTGCGCTGCTGCCCGACCCGTTCGGGCGCGCCGGGCTGGACCAGCCAGCCCTGGTTTTTCGCCTCGAAACTGATGTTTCTAATACCTGGCGATTCGGCGTTGGGATACCGTTTGCCGCTCGAATCTCTTCCTTGGACCAAACCGGAAGATGTGCTTCATTCCTACGACCCGGATCCCTTTGAAAAGCGTGCGCGCCTTCCGGCAAGGCCGGAGCGCAAAAGCTACCTTTTCGACGCGCCCTTTGTTGCGGACAATCCCGTGCCGGCCGGGGACAAATCCGAACCGCCGGAGAAGGGCGCATCGGTGCCCTGGATCACACGTCCCGCTCTCTGCGTCGAACCGCGCCAAGGCAAGCTGTTCGTGTTCATGCCGCCGGTCGAGCATCTCTGTGACTATCTTGATCTGGCGGCAGCCATTGAAGACACGGCCGCTCGTCTGAAAATGCCGGTGCTGCTGGAAGGTTACGCCCCTCCCCCGGATCCGCGCCTCGCTGTGCTTAAGGTGACGCCCGATCCTGGTGTCATCGAAGTCAACATCCATCCGGCAGCCTCCTGGGACGAGCTTACGGCGAACACTACTGCGCTTTACGAACTCGCGCGCCAAAGTCGTTTGGGCACGGAGAAATTCATGTTGGACGGACAACACTCCGGCACAGGCGGCGGCAACCACGTGGTAATCGGCGGCCCAACTCCGGAGGAAAGTCCCTTCCTGCGGCGCCCAGATCTGTTGCGAAGCCTGATCGGTTACTGGCACAATCACCCATCTCTGTCGTATCTGCTCTCTGGATTGTTTATCGGTCCGACGAGCCAACATCCCCGTGTGGACGAGGCGCGCACGGATTCCATCTACGAGTTGGAGATAGCTTTCGACCAGATCCCGGACAAGGATTCTCCCGCGAGCCCGCTTTGGCTGGCTGATCGCGTCCTCCGGCACCTTCTGACCGATCTGACAGGTAACACACATCGCGCCGAGTTCTGCATCGACAAGCTCTACTCGCCCGACTCCTCTGGATCGCGGCTCGGCCTGGTCGAACTGCGCGCGTTCGAGATGCCTCCCCACGCGCAAATGAGTCTCACGCAGCAATTGCTGGTGCGGGCTTTGACGGCGCATTTCTGGGAGAATCCGTACCGTCGAAAGCTCGTGTGGTGGGGCACCATGCTGCATGACCGCTTTATGCTGCCTCACTTCGTTCAACTCGACTGGGAGGACGTCATGGCGGACCTGCGCGAAGCCGGGTTCGAGTTTCAGACGGAATGGTTTGCCCCGCACTTCGAGTTTCGCTTTCCGCATATAGGGGCGGTCACCCTGTGGGGCATGCGGTTGGAACTGCGGCACGCTCTGGAGCCGTGGCACGTGCTAGGAGAAGAGGCCTCCGGCAACGGGACCGTCCGCAACGTAGACTCATCGGTCGAACGGCTACAGGTGAAAGCGACCGGAATGACCGGCGAGCGCTTCGAAGTCGCATGCAACGGCCGCCGGGTGCCGCTGCACGCCACGGGCGAAAGCGGCGAATTTGTGGCAGGGGTGCGTTATCGCGCGTGGCAGCCGCCGTCGTGCCTGCACCCGAACATTCCGGTGCACACGCCCTTGGTGTTCGATATCGTGGACACGTGGTCCGGACGCGCGATCGGGGGCTGCACGTATCACGTGACGCATCCGGGCGGACGGGTCAATGAGCAGTTCCCCGTCAATGCCCAGGAGGCAGAAAGCCGCCGTCTCGCCCGGTTTCAGGATACCGGCCATACCCCGGGTAGGATGGTTGTGCCACCGGAGGAACGCAATTCCGAGTTTCCGTTCACGCTGGATTTGCGGCGTAAGAGATGAATGAGGATCCCGCATTCCGGGAACTCCTTGCCGCGGGTCTTTGAGGAGCATTTCCGGAGACGCTCCCGATGCGCCTCTGCTGTGCGCCAGTCGGGGACGCGACAGCAACGAAGTAGGCGGCCGCACATCTTGGAAGACCGACTCCGATGTGGTGCTCCAGGATGTTCCGAGCGCGGCCATCGAAGTATCCTGAATGCCCTCTCTCTAGGCGACCTTCCCGAGCGACGTGGAGAGGCATCAGCAACGTTTTAGAGAGGGACACCCTCCCACGATTCTGGCCGCTTCTTTGAAATCCCTGCATTGGCGGGCCACCAGAGAATCCGGGCGTTCTCATCTCGTTTCCACTCAGACGCACGGCACGGGAGCGCAGAGCCATAATGGTCAGGTGCAAGAACCCCGGCGGCCATGAATCCCAAGTTTCGAATCACGAACACCATCACTGGCAATCTGGCCCCCATTGAGCGCGCGCGGGGCTTTCTCGATGCGGCCAAGCTGTCCGACGAGTAGATCTCTGGCATGCAGCAGCGCGCGCTGTTGCTCGAGGCCCACCACACCACGCACATTGAAGGGACGCACCTGACTCTCGACCAATCGGAGCGATTGCTCGCTGGCGAGAAGCCGCCAGGCGTTGGCGCCGATGATGCGAAGGAGGTCGTCAACTACCGCAGAGCCTTCGACCTGGTCGCCGATTATCTCGGAAGTGGTGATCCGATCACCGAGGGGCTCATAAGGGAGATCCACAAACGCCTTGGCCGCGACGTCCGCGGCAACTCGGCGGCCCCCGGTGAGTATCGAAGCGTCCAGAACTACGTCGCCAACTCGGTGACCAAAGAGGTCATCTACACTCCGCCGCCGGCACAAGAGGTTGCGCCGTTGATGGCCGAGTTTGTCTCTTGGCTGAACTCCGAACAGGAGGTTCACCCCATCCTCGTCGCCGGGGTTGCGCAGTTCCAGCTGGTGCACATTCACCCGTTCCTCGACGGCAACGGCAGGACGGCCCGCCTCCTTTCGATGCTCTGCCGCCATAGGAAGGGCTACGATTTCAAGCGCCTCTTCACGCTCAGCGAATACTATGATCGCGACCGGGTCAGTTACTACCGGGCGATCCAGAGCGTCCGAGAGAGGGACTTGGACCTGACAGAGTGGATCGAGTACTTCATGGTTGGCCTTCGCTCGCAACTGGCGGAGGTTCAGGAAAAGGGTGAGTCGCTCATCCGCCTAGACGTCCTGACGAACGCGCACAAACTCACCGCGCGCCAACGAGTGGCCCTTGAACTGGCGGCCAACAGATCCGAGTTCCGGATGGAGGATTTCGAAGCCAGTTGCCCGGGCGTCCACCGCCGTTCCCTGCAACGCGACTTGCGAGCGCTCATCGAGAAGCAGCTCATTGTGGCGGAAGGAGCCACGAATCGCCTCATCTACCGGGTCGCCGGCAAGCCTTGAGAACTTGCGACAAGCTAGCGACACAACTTGCGACAAGCTCGCGACAGTTCTCGCGACGATCTTGGGGCTGAGGGTGTCACATTGGCGGGCGATCTCGTGCTGGCGCGAGGGTCCTGGCACGCTGGCTCGATGGGAGCGCGGCGAAGAGGCGCCCCGCTTGGACTTCGCGGAGCGCATCAGAAGATTCCTTGTAGTCTCTGAGGAGCCCTAGCTGCCCATTAGCGCGCGCATCGCGTGATCCTGCCGTAGTTTAGGAACCATTAGGCTACTTCCAATACTGCCGATCGAGCGAGCGGTACTGCACCGCCTCGGCGATATGCTTCATCTGGATTTGTTCCACGCCACCCAAGTCGGCGATCGTGCGGGCGACCTTCAGGATTCGGTCGTGGCAGCGCGCCGAAAGCGCGAGGCGTCGCACGGCCATTTCCAGCACCCGTTCACCTGCCTCATCAAGGGGACACAACTCTCGCAGCCGACACGGCGGAATCTCGGCTTTGACGAATCCGCGGGCCGCTTGCCGAACCCGCGCCTCTGAGACTCGTGCGCGCATTTCGGCCGAACTCGCGCCAGGGGTCTTGCTGCGCATCTCCTGATAGGCAACCGCAGGAACTTCGATGTGGAGGTCGATCCGGTCCACCAGTGGGCCGCTGATCTTGCCCAGGTAGCGCTGAATAATGGCACCCGTACACCTGCACAAATTGGTCCCGTCGCAGTACCGACCGCACGGACACCCGTGCAGATATCAGCTGCTACTGGAATACCAATCCAGAATGCCGGGGCACGAGGGGACAGGTGTGCCCCCATCTAACCGCCGGATGTTCGGGCGGCCGGCGTCCACGTTAGCCTGTTAACCAGCGGGGTGTTAACCACTCGGTACCGGCGCTGTATGGCTAGAGAGCGCGGGGGATAAGGCCAATCCCCCCAGCGCAGATCGTCTGTCGAGTCTCCATCAGAAGGTGAAGCGCAGTTGAAGATCGACCTTACGGTTGTAGGTCGTCGCCGCGCCCATGGGTCCGAATCCCGCCAGGCTGAGTGACTCGCCGAAAAAGGGTGACGACAGGTCCCCGTTGGGAGTGCCGTAGTTGGGATGGTTCAGAATGTTGCGGAAGCTGGCGCTGAAGGTCAGGCTGTACTTGTTGCCCGCGCCTCCACCGAACATGCCCGGGGGCGGTCCACCGCCCGGAGGGCCCCCCCCTCCGCTGGGCCCTCCGCCTGGAGGCGGGCCGCCGCCGCCGCGAACGCCACCGATGCCCGGGGGCGGACCACCGCCGAAGTCGCCGAGCGTACTCTCGCTCTTCTTTCCGAAGGACCACGAGCGCGACACGCGCAGGTTCAAAGTGACGTTGGACGGCCCGCGCGCGAAGTCGCGTCCGATGGTCGGGGTGCCCGGCGCAGGGTTCAAGTTAAAGCAGCCGAACTGGCTTTCATAGACGAGGTTGGCGCCAGTGCAACCGGCCTGCGAGACGCCCATCAGCAGCGCGGGCCGTTCCTCCGGATAGCCCGTGAGGAGCGGATCCAAGCCGGTCGTGATGTTGTACGGCGAACCGCTCATGGCTAGCAGGAACGGGCTGAGGCTGAACTTGAGGGGCATGGGAATGTTGGTGCCCATCAGGAAGCGATGACGCACATCGGCGAAGGAGGATGGCCCCCACTCCGCCTTCAGGTCGTAAGGGTTCGCCGGCATCCCCTCGGCATCGGTCTGGCCGTGGGAATAGGAATAAAAGCCGAAAAGGAAGAGCTTCTTGTAATTGATGTTGGGGCTCACAACGAGCTGGTGCGTGCGGCTGAAACCGGTGGTTTCGGTAAGCAGCCGGACCTCGGTTTCGCCGTAGGGATAGACGCCGTCGAGCGGTGTATTGGCGTTGAGCTGCCGCGAGAGGTGCACGCCGCGGCTCTCAATGTAGGCGCTGGTGAGCTTGACGTACTTGTTGACCTGCCGCTCCAGGCTGAGGCTGCCCTGGTAGTTGCGCGGTGCGCGCGCGCTCGGATCGACAAGCTGGAGCTGTTGCGGCTGCGCGGCGCTGGATAGGGACGCCGCGGACGGAATGTTGGGATAGAAGTCGGGATTTTGAATGAAGTACGACTGCTGCGTCAGCCCGTTGTAGCGGGCGACGGACAAGGCCAGGCTGTCGGCGATGCGGTCGTAGAAGACGCCGGCGCCCAGGCGCAGAACCGTTTTGGTCTGCTTATTGGCGCCGCCGCCAATGCCCCACGCCAGGCCGGCGCGCGGCGCGAAATCGGTGAGGTCGTGAATGTTGGTTTGCGTCTCGTAGCGCAGGCCGTAGCTCAAGGTCAGATTAGACCGCATGCGCCAGTCGTCGTTGATGAACATCCCGACGTCGAACTGGCGCACGGAAGTCTCCGGCGTGCCGGCGTTGAGCGTGAACTGCGAGGCACCGCCGCCGTATTGGCGAATCAGCGCAGCGGGCAGCCCCTCGCCTTCAAAAAGCAGCGTGCGGCGGTAGACTTCGAGCGCCGTCAGTGGCTCGGAGGTGCCGGCGATGGGCTGGTTGTTCGAGTCCAGCTCTGGCCCCGTGTCGCCGAAGAATGTAAACGTGCCGTTGAAGTTGTTGAGCGACGTATCGTCGATGAACGACTGGCGCAGCCGCGCGCCCCACTTGAAGGTGTGGGCGCCGTGCGTGAGCGTGGTCATGTTCGATAACTCGATCCGGTTGGTGGTGCTGGAGGAGTCGCCGACCTGCGCCGATCCGTCCAGGAACGCACCTTGCACGTTCAGGGTGGGCGTCGAGCCGCTGCCGCTATCGGCCAGCGCGGAGCGCATGAACTGGAAGCGCGACTCGTTGATCGTGTGCGTGTTCAGCACGGCCGTTTCGGTGAGCTGAAGGCTTTGCTCGTGGTCACTCTGGTTGTAGGCCTGCGAGGCGAGCGAGAAACTGCCCACGCCTTCTTTGTCCATCCCGATGCGCGTGTCCTGGTAACGAAGGGTCAGCGTGTTGGAGGAGTTGATCGTGTAGTCCAGGCGCGGCGTGAAGCTGGTCCTGGTCTGTGGCGTCACGACAGCTTGGTTCACCGTCTGTGGGTTCAGATTGCTGTCCAGGATGGTGGCGTCAATGAAGGCGTTTTCGCTGATCATCCGGCGCTCGAAATCGAAACTGAACGAGGCCTTGTCCTTGCGCAGAGGGCCGCTGAAGCTCGCACCGAAAAACTTCTGGTCATACGGCGGACGGGTAGATTGTGTCAGCAAGGGGCTGCGCGAGTTCAGGTATTGGTCGTTGAATTGGCCGAATAACGAGCCATGAAAAGAGTCCTTGCCAGGCTTGGTGAAGATCTCGATCCGGCCGAAACCGGGCCGGTCGAATTCGGTGGAGAAGGGATTGGAATTGATGCGGACTTCGCGGATGGAGGATTTGGTTGGGAGAGTTGAGCCCGTGAAGCCGTCGATATAGATCTGGCCGCCGTCGGGGCCGACACTCGGTCCGGCCAGAGCCTGCAACTGCTGCTGTAATTCGTCCGGATCGTCGGACAGCGCCTGGAGTTCCGTCTCGCCGAGCACCAGCGCACCGCCGTTTGAGGTTGGATCAATGGAGACCGTGTGAGCGTTGTCCTCCACGTTGAGCACTTGATCCTCGGTCTGAATCTGAAGCTGCGCGTCTAGAACCATGGCGCCCGTCAAATTGGCCAGGGTCTCTTCACGAACCGTGAAGCCTTTGGCCACAAAGCGCACGGTGTACGCGCCCGGAGGTAGTGCGGGGAAGACGTACTTGCCATTGCCGTCGGTGCGAACGATCTGCTGGACCGAGGCTCCCCGCAACTGGACGAGGGCGCCTGGCACCAGCGCGCCCGACGGATCCGTGATACTGCCGCGCAGGCTGGCGCTCGCGGTCTGCTGCTCCCTCGATGGATCCGCGGCATGGATGGATGCGGAACCTATCACGGTGCAAATCACAACAGACACGAATTGTATTGCGAGCGAGCGGATGCCCCTCATGGTCGTTACCTCGAACTGTTCAATCGAAATCGGAGCGGCCTCGCGGCCGTCCCGTCAATTCCAGTGAACAACCGGAAGGCCAGTGATGATATTTAAGTTTTGTAAAAGCGGCCGTTCTCGCGCGCAGCTTTACATTTCTTCGCGAAACAGCGCTTCCGCGGGCGCTCGGGGCGTCGTAGTTTGTAGGTAGTGGCTGGCATCTCACATCTGCTGCTGATCGACGACGACGCCGAACTGGCGGCGCTGATGCGCGATTTCTTCAGCGGGCAGGAGATCGATCTGACGTCCGCGCAGAATGGCGTGGAGGGCCTGGAAATGGCGCTGCGCGGCGGCTTCGACCTGATCCTGCTGGACGTGATGATGCCGGGACTGGATGGGTTCGAAGTATTGCAACGGCTGCGGGCGCAACGCGATACGCCGGTGCTCATGCTGACCGCGCGCGCGGAGAGCGAAAGCCGCATCCGCGGTCTCAATACAGGCGCCGACGATTACCTCCCCAAGCCGTTCGAGCCGATGGAACTACTGGCCAGAGTGCAGGCGATTCTGCGGCGCACGCGGGGCCAGGCGCGCGATCCGCTTTCGCCCGTTGAGATTGGCGGCGTCCGGCTGGATCCTTCCACGCGCGTGGTGACCAAGGATGGAAACTTGGTGGAGGTGACGACCATCGAGTTCGACATTCTCGAGGTGCTGATGCGGGCCGCAGGCCACGTCGTGTCGCGGGACGAGTTGGCACAGCGGCTCTACAACCGGCCGGCCAGCCCCTACGACCGTTCGATCGACGTCCACATCAGCCACCTGCGCAAGAAACTGGACGGCGCCACGGATCTCATCCGCACGATCCGCGGCGCCGGCTACCAACTGGCGCTGGAGACAGTGCGTTCGGAGACATCGTGAAAGGTATTTTCGCTCGCGTTCTGCTGTGGCTGTTCGCCATCCTGCTGCTCAGCGTGGCCGGGTTCGTCGGCTCGTCCATTCTCTTCGCTCCAAAGAGGATGCAGGGAGATCGTTTTCTCAGACGGATCATCGAATACGAGTTCGACGGAGCCGTGCGGGCGTACGAATCCGGCAGAGCGCCGGCGCTGCGGGAGTATTGCGGACGGCTGAACCGGGAAGTTGGAAACCATTACTATCTGCTCGACGCGAATGGAAAAGACCTGGTGACGGGTGCGGTGCACAAGGATCTTCTCAGCAGCCCGCCGCCACGCGGTTTCCCGTTTCCTCCTCCGCGGAACATCCGGATCAAGCGGGTCGCCAACGACGGGCGCTACGTCTTTGTCATTGAGCTAGCCGTGGACTATGGCCCGGCACGGGACGTCCTGACCTTCGTCTGGATCATCGCCGTTGTCCTGGTGCTGGCCTACGCGCTGGCGGTGACTCTGGCGCGACCCATCCGGCAGCTCCGCGAGATGGTGATGAGGTTCGGCCGGGGCGACCTGTCGGCGCGCGCGCATCAGAAACGCAGAGACGAGATCGGCGATCTGGCGGCGGCCTTCGACGAGATGGCAGAGCGGATCCAGACTCTGCTCACGGCGGAGCGGCGGCTGTTGCAGGACGTCTCGCACGAGCTGCGATCACCACTTGCCCGATTGAGTTTCGCGCTCGAACTGGTGCGCAAGAACCCGGCCAGCAACGAGGCTTTTGCGCGGGTCAAGAAGGAAGTGGATCGCATGTCGCAGCTGATCGGAGATCTGTTGCAAGTGACGCGCGTCGAGGGTGACCCGGGTTTGCGCAACGACGAGCCGATCGAGATCGGCGCATTCCTGCGGGAAATCGTTGAGGATTGCAGTCTGGAGGCGATGGCGCGAGGCTGCCAGATCCTGATGCACGACGACGGGGAGCGCAGTCTCCGCGGCGATCGCGAGCTGCTGCGCAGCGCCTTCGAAAACGTGCTGCGCAATGCCATCCGCTACACCCAGGCCGGGCAGCAGGTCGAGGTGCGGATGAGCGGTGAAGCAGGCCAAGTTGTAGTGGCAGTGCGCGACTTCGGGCCGGGCGTGCCGGAAGCAGAACTGATCGCCATCTTCCGCCCGTTCCACCGCGTCGAGCAGGACCGCAACCGGGCCGGCGGCGGTGGAGTCGGGCTGGGCCTGGCGATCGCACAGAGAGCTGTGTTCCTGCACCACGGGCAGATCGAAGCCCGCAACGCACAGCCCGGTTTGCTCGTCGAAATACGCTTGCCGGCCTGAGCCGCGCGCTTGCCCCGGGCTGGCCGGCATCGGGGCACGGAGCCCCGGTCGTGCGGCGGTCCAGTTGTGAGGGCGGCGACGGTGGTGATCTGCCCCACGTCACTGGCGTGCAGATATCAGCTACGACTGGAGTACCAATCCCGAATGCCGGGGCACGCGAGGGGGCGGGTGAGTCTCCATCTGACCGCCGTGTTCTCGTCCGGCCTGCGTCCTTGAAGGACGCAAGTGAGCTGTTCGACCGATAGGCTGGAGGCTCTGGTGCGCTCACTGACGTGCCGATTGTTCGGCATCCTCGACTTCTACCGTCCATCCCTGGATGAACTCTGGGATGTGTTCGGCGAGGACCGCCTGATCTACGGCAGCAACTGGCCGGTCAGCGACCTCGTCGCGCCGTACGATGCGGTGTTCCGCGTCGTCCACGATTACTTCGCTGCGAAAGGCGATCGGGCGTTCGAGAGATACTTCTGGAAGAACTCCCAGGCCGCCTACCGGTGGCGCGCCCGATAGTTCACATGAACCACAGGCTTCCCCGTTCAAAGGCGGTGACAACTCGCTGATCATGGATCGATCGCCGTTTCCGCAGAGATCGGCCTGGCTCATGGCTCGAGAATTGTCGTTCTTGTTGCGGATTCCGACACTACGCTTGAATTGCCCGAGGTCTTGTACCCGTTTGATTGAGAATATAACGCCGACGTGATCCGCCCGGTCTTTTTGGACCGGGCCGAACGGAAAGCCGAGCTCGCTGCTTGCACTTTCCTGCGTGGGCGATTCGTGAATCCGGCTACCGAGACCGAACGTCCGAACGCACTGGATCGGGTGCTGCAGCGAGAATGGGGATTGGCGCTCGCCTGACGGGCCCCCATGGCATTTTGAAGATCTGCCCGCCGCATGCAATCCTTCTCTACTTGGACCATAAGAGTTATTACAGGGCTGTTGATGATCAGCGCCGGCATCGCGACTGCGGCGGAGCCACAGCCAATCGACTCGATCTTCGCCCCGCTAGCCGCCGGAAAATCGCCGGGCGTCGCGGTTCTCGTGCGGAAGGATGACAAGACGATAGTGCAGCGTGGGTACGGCGTGCGCGACCTACGGACGTTCGCACGCATTGACGCCAGGACCAACTTCCGGCTGGCTTCCTTCACCAAGCAATTCACCGCCATGGCCGTGATGCTGCTGGTGCACGACGGCAAGCTGCGGTACGAGGACCGGCTGACCGGGATCTTTCCCGACTTCACGGAATACGGCCGTGCGATCACGGTGCGGCATCTGCTGACCCATACGGCGGGACTGCCCGATTATGAGGACCTGATGGGTGCCGGCGCGTGGACCGAGAACCGGCAGATTCGCGACGACGAGGTTCTGTCGCTATTAAAACGGCAAACAGCTCCGAGTTTCGCGGCCGGGACGAGTTGGGCGTACAGCAACTCGGGATATGTCGTACTCGGTCTGATCGTGGCGAAAGTGTCGGGGGTTCCGTTCGGCGAGTTCCTGCGCCAAAGCATCTTTCAACCGCTGCACATGAATCACACGCTGGCGTACGTCACCGTGCGTGGAGCAATGTAGAGAAACGCAGACACGATATTGGGGTCTATGCCTTTCGCTCGGCCGAGCACATCTTTCTGTCGGAATTGAGGTGATGGAAGCCCAAACATCTACGCGCTAACGCCAAGCGCATCGATGGCTGGCTGCTTTACATGTCCGGCTGTGACTGAAAAGCTGGCGATTAAATCAACGTAGTAAGGTCACAAGTAATCCATTTGGCCGACTGCCAAGAAATTGGCCCGATCGGTAAGTCTTGGATCGTGAAGGGGCAAAATGATGAACTACCACACGAGAAAATACACAGGCTTATAGCCCCGTCCCAGAGGCCACAGCCCGTTATCCGCTTCCTGCCGGCGCACATGGTTGATCGCTTCGATTGCTCGGTCCCAGGGCATAGGCTCTGACTCTTGCATGACTAGCCGACAAACATCCTGATCGCTCAGCGGGCCTTGAAGTGAAAAAGTGCTGTCTTGGTCGTTGGCGATTGTTCTCATTTCAACCTCAATATCTCCTTCAGTTTCGTCGCCGCGCAAAGCGAACCAAAGGAACTCGACGTCGTCAGAAAAATCGAAGACCGATTTCACCAGCGGGAAACCTACGAACACCGGGACCCCGACGCGCCGAAACTCGGCGGCGCAGCGAAAAAGTTCGGCGTTGACCTTCATGACCGGCATTCCGCGGTCGACCCCGAGCTTCGGACGACGAGGGTAAACAGCAACCAGCCGCACTCGTTCGGGAGCGCAAACTGATCGAGAGGCGCTTGAACCCTCTCGCGATGCCCAGAAGTAGAATGCGAGAGTGAACCTGAAATCTGCGGCTAGGGTCTGCCGGAATCGCGGCACGAGGTAGAACTCAATCGTGTGCTCCGAGAGGTAGCTTGTCCGGTGCCGTCTATCTTCCAACACCTTCTCCGATCAGCGCGAGTGGCGACGTCCAACGGCGCTTGTTGCCAACCGCAACGAATACCTATAGCGTTGACCAGCGCCGCCGCAAGACCGCGCCACGAAGAGTCTTGAAGAGAACCAAAGCTGCTCGATTTACCTCAACGATCTCCCCGAAATCGCGCAGGTTACCGCGGATTCCAGACGTCGCAAGGCGTTGCAATAGGCCTTCTGCATTGTCTAGCAACTGTTCCTGACTAGCCACGGCAGCATCGAAGCTCGTCTCAGTCGCCGTTAGGCATTGTCCGCGCAAGCAGTGCAAATAATGCCGAAACGCCGCCTGTTCACTGAAGGGCACCGATGACGGTTGGACTCCGCTAAAGAGCGCGGTGACAAATCCGCCATCAAGATCTGCCGGAGGAGCCATCAAAGGCAAAACCTTCTGCCGTCTCGCAATATCAAGGTAGGGTATCTTATATTCAGAAAGGGCTTGGGCGCAGTAATACCAAGTGGCCCGTTGCTTGATCTCATCCTCATACGGAGCCTTGAACTTGTCCGGCGGAAATGAGCGAACGTTCATCCACGTACCTGAGGCAATGGCGTTCACTTTCGCAAGGGCAGCAATTAACATTTGGTGATTGCAGTAGCCCAACACAACATTGGCGCCTCGGAGGCGCAGCCCTGCAGCTAGATCAATGACATTGGCTACCCAGTTCGGTTCGGCAACTAGGTATTGTCCGTTCGGGTGCTCGCAAACAACGTAGTACCGTTGGACAGTCCACTGCTCTGCTGCCTCCAGCAGCAGCGCGATCTGATCTTCATCCTTCGCCGCTTCCGCCGACAACGCAATCGTCGCGATTAGGGGAAGCTGCTTCTCCTTCGCCTGTGCCTCTTCAATGATGGCTCGCTGTGTTGCTAGCCAGTCGTCGTCAACCGAGCCGGCCAGAAGTCCGGGCAATATGAACGCGCGGCAACCGAGGCGAACATTCAGCTCTCGTAGCTTTCGCAGGAGCTTCGTCAACGCAGGCCCTTGAAAGAACACCCCCGTTTCGTATTCCGCTGGCCAGTAATCGTGAGAGCATAGCCGCTCGTGGTCCGCATGTGGCAAATAGAACTGCGGATCGAGCAAGCACTCACCACCGGGCAATGCGTTAATGCTCCCGGCTAGTCTTTCTAGCTGTTCGTCATCGAGATCGCGCGGGCTAAGGATTGCCGTCCCGCCGTTCCACAACGAGATCAAGGAACGGCAATGTTCCATCATGCCGTATCCGAATTGAAGGTGTAGCTGCATCAGACTTTCCTCCCCTCGAATTTCAAAGCGGCGGCGCCTTCGCCGAAGGACCATGCCAGCTTGGAGAAAGACCTCCATTCATTCACGCCTGCTCTTTTGTGCATATCTCTTGCATCCACGCCAGTGCCTCCTGAACAGAAGATGGGCGCAGATCCCGCCGCTTCTGAGTCATAGCGTCCACCAGGTCGCGAAACTCATTGGCAGTCGGAAAAGTCAACGTCAATGGCGTCAACGTCAGTGTCTCTACCCGCTTGAGAATCTCAAGATCGCTGGCTGGTGGCTGGCGAAAAGGCTGTCTCCCTGTGGCACATTCATAGAGTGTCACGCCCAATGCGAACAGGTCCGCCCGTGAGTCTATCTGCGGCTTGAGATTTCGCATTTGCTCAAGTGGCGAATACCCGAGTGTGAACTTGCCCCAAATTTGCCCGGTGCCGGTCAACGATTGCAGAGTGAGGTGGCGGGCGATGCCAAAATCGAGCAGCCAAAAATCATCGCTTGCATCGAGAATCACGTTTTCTGGCTTCACGTCTCGGTGCACGATCTGGGCTTCCTCGGCTTTCAGCAGCGCCTCAAGGACATGCAACCCCAATCGCAACAGACGACGATTATCAAATGGGCCGCCGCTCAGGGCCTGCCTGACCGTCTGCCCGATAATGCGTTGCTCCCGCAGCCAAATAAGCTCCCCAATTGTAGTCTGAATCCGACCCTGATCTAAAATTCGTGGAACCCGAGGCGACTGGACGATTTGGACAGCCAGGACCTCACGATCAGTCGTCTCGTTTGGCTGGCCAGGATTGATGAGCTTTAGGACAACGTCGCCATCAATTGGATGTGAAGCGGCGAACACGATTTTCTGGCCGCCCGGATTCAAGGCAGCGACATTTGTTAGGTCTGGGAAGTGTGCCTGGACCCAACTCGCATCAAGCCGAACACCATTTGCCATTTACTCTGCTTCCTGCGCTTGCGCGCCAGGCCCACTCGTTGAACAACCATGACGCATAGGAACGTGGCAGGCGCTGTGCCCTGTCCGGCTTAACAGGAGTATGATCCTTCGCCCAGACGCCGATACCGAGCGCCTTCGCTCGATCCAGTAATGAACTTCTACTCGACACACTCGGGACGAGCATGTATGACTCCGAAGCGAACCAAGTGTTCAACACTGCTTGCTCTAGTCCCACTTTCCACTCGCTGATTTTCGCCTCGACCGCAATGATCTGCTGCGCTGCGAACACGTTCGCCATTGGCAGCAGTTGCCACGTCAATCCGTCAACACGTACTACTCCGGCAGCGTCCAAACGCTCAATGTTCTTACTCACCGAGCTCGTAAATATTGCCTTGAGCTGCTTATCCGTACACGGACCCTTGTTGTACATGTAATGGGCTATCCTCACATCCTCGCGAGTTAGCTCTTCCCGAGCTGGGAGCCATCGCACGGTTTTCTTCCTATTCCAGATCACGATAACGAGATCTGGAAAGCCGGACGGCAGGCGCGGCTCTCGAAAAACAACCGCCTCACATCCTGAAGGCACAGCGAAAAGCGGCGCCCTCAAGAAGCGTTCCAGCAACTCCCCCTCTGGGCCGAGCCTCAGTGACCTAAATGATGGCCCACCAAGTGCACCTCCTCCGCTACTGTCAACGACGGTGACTCGACCCGGCGTCTTCGCTGCCATGCTCATGCGTTTTTCCTCAACTGTTTATCCATTTGGCCGAGATGCGTTTCCAACGCCTCTTCTACGATGTCACCCATTTCGCGCCCGGACACCGCAGCGGCGATTTTGAGCCTCTGGTGCAAGGCTGCCTTCAGATTAAACGTCGCCTTTTTCTTGGCACCTTTCCGTGCAGCATGTTTCTGTGCGGTGGTTTTGGCCATATGGCTGTATAACTGTATTTACAGCAATATGGATCACGAAGTCAATCTGCCAGCTAAGTCCCTACCCGTACATCACACCACCTCCACCAGTTCCAGTCCTTGCACGTTCGCCCTCGCGACATCCGTCGCCTGAGCCCAATTTCCTCACTTGGCAATGCCTGCGATCATCTGGAGCTTTACGATGCGTCATCGCCAGCCCATCGTCGATGCCTTGCGGGATTCGTCGTTGAGAGGGAAGTCCACATGCAGCACGTAGAGCTTTGATGTGGCTGGCCTCTTTGCGGAGAACAAAGCTTGAATCTCCGCACGCCGAAAGATTGCCATCCCGCACCGCAGGATGTCAGCATCACCACACCTCGATCTTGGCCGGCAGTTCCTCTTCAGGCGCCAGCATGGCGCGCGCCATAGAGTTCCTGGAGCCATCAGCCCACGCTCCTTACAACGCCGGTGTAAACGTTCTGCTCGCCGAGCATGGCGCGCGCCATCGCGTTCGTGATGGCTGAGATGCCGTCAATACGGCTCGTGCTCTTCTCGCGTTCCGGTTTGGCGAACATCAGGTTGTCATTGCGCTCGACCGTCGCCAGGCAGCTCGCGTTCCAGCGCAGCACCGGGTGGGCGCCGTGGTGCAGCTTGCCACGGGCGACGGCCGCCAGGATCTTCTTCGACGGTTCCGACAGACTCTGGTAGCCCTGGCGCACTTCGAAGCAGGTGTAGCCGCTGTCCACCATCGCAACGGATACCTGCCGCGAGTTCCACGGGTCCCAACAGATCTCCTGCAGATCGAACATCTGCGAGCCCCACTCCAGCCGATCTTGCACGAAGCGATAGTCGATCACCTCGCCTGGCGTGGCCTCGAGAAAACCGCCGCAAATCCACTGCGCCAGCGGCACGCCGAGCTTCAGTTCGAGCTTGCGGACGCGCGCCTCCGGCACCCAGAAGAACGGCAGCACGTCATAGGAGTCGTCGTCGCCCGGGAAAAGGAAGACCACGGAGGTCAGGTCGGTCGTCATCGAAAGGTCGACGCCGGCCCAGCACGTGCGCTGGAAGAACCGCGCCATGAAGTCGTGCGGCAGCGTCCGGACCTTGTCCTCGGGCAGCTTCGGCAGCAGCCCGGGCGTCTTCCATTCGCCGGCGCTGGCGTCCCACTTCGCCAGCTCGAGGGCCCGGTTTTCCTTCTGGTCCCAGATGTTGAGGAAGTACCGTTTGAACGAAGTCAGATCGCCTTCCGACTCCGCGCTCTCGTACTCCTTCCGGATCTTGTCCTCCGTGATGAAGCCGTCGATCTTTTCCCCGTTCTCATCAAACCGCAGCAGCGACGGGTTGGCCTTGAGCCAGGTGGCCGGATCCGCTGGATCGTCTTCCGCCGCGGCGCCGTAGATCTTGCCGTAGAACCGATGGTCCGTGACGATGCCCTCTTCAATCCGCCGCGTCTTCTCGTGCAGCTTCCAAGCGAGCGGAGACTCGTTCTGGACGCCCGCCGTGGTGATGGCGATCGTCAAGGTCTGCCGCCGCGTGATCCCGCCTTTGCTCAGCACGTCCCAGTTCTCAATCTGCTTGCGCGTCTTCCACCTGTGAACCTCGTCTGCCACTACAAACGCCGGGTTCACACCGTCGCCGAAGTCGCCGTCAGCCGCCACCGCCGCATAGAAACTGTCGGGATCCTTCCGCTTCAAAATGCGGTGCGTTCCACGCATGATCCGCAGTTTCTTCCTGAGCAGCTTCGACTGCTCGACCATCTTGCAAGCGGCCCGGTATACCTGGAGCGCCTGGCGCGTCGCTGCGGCCGCGCCGTAAACCTGGCAGCCCGGTGTGTTCGTGATCACCAGCGTGTAGAGCGCCAGGCCGGCCGCGAACTCCGTCTTGCCTGCCTTCTTCGGGACCTCGAGGTAAACCATGTCGATGATGCGATTGTCATGTTCGTCAAGGTTCCCGAAGATCTCGTTGAGCGCCTTTTCCTGCCAAGCGCAGAGTTCGAACTCCTTGCCCCACCAATCGTCTGCGGTATGCCGCAAAACATTCCGGAAGAAATTGCAGGCGAAATCCGCACGATCCTGTAAGAACGCCACGTCAGGTCGCCGCGACGCCGGCGCGCTCCTCCAGGATCCTCAGAGCGTCGTCCTTGTCGTGGTCCTCTTTCTCCAACTGGCGCCCGTGCTTCACATGCTCGAACGTTGCGCCGTGGCCCTCGAGCGTGGCTTCCTTGCCGGACAGCGTCTGCCACCGCTGGACGACCACGTCGACGTACTTCGGCTCCAACTCAACACCGCAGCACGCGCGCTCCGTCAGTTCGGCCGCGGCGAGCGTCGTCCCGCTGCCGAGGAACGGCTCGTAAACCAATTCGCTCCGCTTGGTGTGGTTCAGGATCGAGTGCCGCATCAGCGCCACCGGCTTCTGCGTCGGGTGATCGAACTTCTGCTCGTCGGAGCCGCCCATCAGGAACTTCGGGGAGGGCGAGCTCCAGATCGACGTATTCTCGCCGCCAGGCTTGCCGTACCACGGCGCGTTCTTCTTCCGCACGTACCAGCACGGCTCATGCTGGAACCAGTAGTGGGTCCGCGTGAGCACCGCGCGCCCCTTGTCCCAAATGATCTGCTGCGGGTACAGGAAGCCGATGCGCAGCAGTCCGGCCAGGACCTCTGTGGTGTGAACGGATGCGTGCCAAACGTAGGCCACCTGGAGGCTTGGAACCAGCTCGAAGGCGGCGGACCAGTCGGCAATGGTGTCTCCAGAGATGGACGTCTCTGTGTGGCCCTCCGTCCGGTGCTTCATGTAGCTGGGCTCGGCTTTGCCCACCTTCGACCGAAGAATTACACGAGCCGCCCGGGTGTTGGATGGTTGCCGCATGTAGCTGGGCTCCGCGGGCGCAAGCTGGTTCTTCTTCGCAATAGCCTTTGACATCGTGGTGCGCTTCCCGCCCGGCATGCCATTCAGCCCGGCGCGGTCGCGCCACTCCATGTCCAGCTCGATGCCGTAAGGCGGGTCGGTCACCATCAAGATCGGCTTGCGGTCACCCAGGAGCCGCGCCACCACGTCCGGGCTGGTGCAGTCGCCGCAGATCACGCGGTGCGGCCCGCACAGCCACACGTCGCCCAGGCGAGACACCGGAACCAGCGGGATGGGCGGAACGTCGTCCGCATGTTCATCCACGGGCCCCAGCAGGAAGGCGTCGATCTCATTCGGATCGAAACCGGTCAGCGCCAGGTCGAAGTCGCTCATCTTCAGGTCGGCCAACTCCGGCCCGAGCAGATCAAAGTCCCAATCCGTCTCCTCGTTGCTGCGATTGTCCATCAGCCGATACGCCTTGATCTGGGCGTCGCTCAAATCGCTGGCCACGTGGACCGGGACCTTCTCCAGCTTCAGCTTGTTCGCCGCGCCCCACCGGACGTGCCCCACGGCGATGACGCCCTTCGCGTCGACCACGATTGGCTGCCGCCACCCGAACTCCGCGATGCTCGCCGCGACCTTGTCGATGGCAGACTGGCGGATCTTCCGCGCGTTCTTGGCGTACGGGACGACTTTGTCGATATCCCACCATTCAATATTGAATGTCACGCGACCATCGCCTTTCCATCTTTAAATGTTTGATTCATAAGCAGATTCCGCTTGATCGTTTTCGCGACCGGAGTGATCAATAGGTCACCATGACAAGCACCACCACACAGCAGCGGATCGAGAAGCTGATCGCCGCGGCCAAGGAGAACGGGGCCACTGCGAAGTTCGGAATTGGAATGACGCAGGACGGCCGCTTTGTGGTTTTCGCGGAACCAGTCAGCCAGCGCACGCGGCCGATGCGGGACCACTTCAGGGCTGCATTTTACCTGGAGGATGGCAACCGCATTCAGCGAGTGAGCCGGGCGAACTTCGAAAAAGCGATGGAGGCGGATCCCTCCTGAGCGCGCCGCCCGCCTCGCCCGAGCCCGCCCGGTCGGCGGGCTTGCCGGCGTGAAGGAGCAACCGAGACGAAAGACAAAGTCAGCATCGGAACCACCTACATCGTCAAGGTCAGCGGCGCGCTGGCCAAGGTCCGCCTCACGCGCGAATGCGCCTACGGCGGATGGTACGGCACCAACCTCGCCACTGGCCGCGAGATCCGCATCCGGACGGCCGCCCGCCTCCGCTCGGCGATAACGCTGGTCGGAGCAACCCGCATCGAACAGATCCGCAACCTGCGCGCGGACGGCATGAGCTACGCCACCGCGAGCGCCATCGTTAACCCGACCGAATTTTGAACCAGGAGCATCACCATGTTGAACACTTACTACATCGACTCCGACAACTGCTTGTCGGTCGAAACGGATCTGACTCTGGATCCGAACGTCCAAACTGCCGAGGGCACCTTTACGACCCAAGAGGACCTGGCCACCATGACGAAGGACTGGGTCGCCAGCCGCCTGGTCGAGGTCTGGAACAGCTTTGCCGGCGCCCCGCCCTTCGGCGACCTGAAGGAGGTCAAGCGATTCACGGACCGCAAGGCGGCCATCGCCAGGATCTGGCAGGCCGCGCAACGGCTGGGCGAGGAAGTCGAAAAGGAAGCCGCCGCGGAGCCGGCGCCTGCGGCCAAGCCCAAGAAGGCCAAGGCTGCGCCCACGGCGGCCAAGGGCGCGCCGAAGAAGGCCAAGGCGACCAAGGACACCACCGCCAAACCGGCGCGCGACGGCAGCAAGACCGCCCAGGTGGTCGCCATGCTCCAGCGCAAGAACGGCGCCACGCTGGCCGAGATCATGGAGAAGATGGGCTGGCAGCGGCACACGGTGCGCGGATTCATGGCCGGCGCGATGAAGAAGGCCGGTTACACCGTCGAGTCCTTCAAACCGGAAGGCGGCGATCGGACATACCGCATCAACGCCTAACATCGAACGCCTGCCTCGCCCGAGCCCGGCCGGACGCCGGGCTCGCCGGCGTGAAAGGCAACGAACATGATCCTTCCCACGATCCACATGAACGGCACGGCGGCGTGCGATCTGATCGAAGACCTCACCCGCGCTTCCGCCAGCCTCTACCAAGCCATCCTGGACGTCCAGCGCGCCGGCCCGAACGGGCGAGACTACTACCCGCAGGGCCCGGACGCGATCAGCCGCGCGATAGCCGACCACGTGTGGCGGCTCAAGCGGTTGACAGACGTCCGGCAGGAGCTCGAAGACATCATCGAGCACGT
>Ga0302320_10000673_pt1 | contig 80880 bp, 59 predicted proteins | sample Bog_T0_3_FD_202130 | JGI IMG/M metagenome (GOLD analysis project Ga0302320, IMG submission 202130) | Peat permafrost microbial communities from Stordalen Mire near Abisko, Sweden - Bog_T0_3 | ecosystem: Environmental > Terrestrial > Soil > Wetlands > Peat | place: Sweden: Abisko, Stordalen Mire...
CAAACACGGGCGCCTCCCTTCAAGTCGCTGTATCGAAAGCGCGCCGGGCACCGTCTCTGCCACTCCGCAGACTGGTCCCGCTGGCGCGCTTCCGATACAGCACTAAGACTTCCGGGGCGTTTGATGGGAAGGGGATTTAACAACTAGGATCGGTCATACTAAACCAACCCTTGACTGTCATCCAGGATATAGCCGGTGTCGCCAAGCCGCATTAGATCGCCCAAGGGCCGTCCCCTGACTCAGAGGGGAGACGTCGCCGGCATTCAAGGCATGAGAAACATCTGGGGGGTGTAGGGAATCGCTGGTAAGGCGGCTCTAGGCAGCACGTTCCGAGCGCTTTGTGATTGCTGAAACCCAGACTTTTTTGGCTGCGGCTTCCGCCAGGTTGGTGTGCTTGTCCTTCAAATCGAGGCCGAGCGTGCCATCGTAATTGGCGCTGACTACTTTCAGCTGGGCGCCGGGCCGAATGCCCAGCCCGTCAAAGTATTCAAGGAGCTTTGAGTCCCGTTCGTCAACACTTTCCACTCGAACCATCGAGGCCGGACGCGCCTCCCACAGCAGTTGGAGGCCTGACTTGCGCCGCTCCGCTGGGCTCTTGTTGATCTGGTTGCCATGTGGGCAGGGTTTGTCCGCGCCCAGCTTGGCGATTAGCCTTCGTTCGACATCCTCCGAAATGGCGTGCTCAAGCCGCTCCGCCTCATCGTGAACTTTGTACCATTCCACTCCCAGCATTTCGTAAAGCATTCGCTCCACAAGGTGGTGCCGGAGCCGAAGTTTATCCGTGACTCGTTGTCCCAGAGCGGTCAGAGAGATTCGCCCCTTGCGGTCAACCTCCACCAATTTGTCCCGGCGCAATCGCCGCAGAGCCAGCGCCACAGCGGGCGCACTCACGCTGAGCCATCGAGCCACAGCGGCAGCAAAAACCGTGCCTTCTTCGGAGTGTACCTCCGCGACGGCTTTTAAATAGTCTTCCTTCGAAATGGTGAGTTTCATGTCGTTAACCCTGCTCCACTCCCTGGAGCGCCGGGGTTCCTCCTCAGCGCCGCGGCGCATAGTGAAAGTAACATCCTATTACCGAAGGCGCTTAATCACAAGATTAACAAAGTGCTTGACACCTGCCTCCCCGTCAGTTAACTATAGTTAACTATAAGCTGATAGCATACATTAATTCCGGATTGAGGGTGTCGGTGGCGGCGGGCAGTACGGGAAACCACTTTTGTTGGAGGGCTTGGGAAGATGCGACACGTTGCTGTTTTTAGTCTTCTGATCCTGGGGGCAATGGCTCTCGTTCCCGCACGGGGCAGGGCGCAGGGTGAAACCACCAGCGCCATTGTGGGCCAGGTGACCGACGCCACCAATGCCGCCGTCCCGAGGGCCAAGATGACGATGACGAGTCGCGAGACGGCCCTAACGCGCAGCGTCAAGACCGATGCCGCTGGGCGGTTCAACTTCCCCCAGCTAAAACCTGGTGCCTACTCGATTCGAGTGGAAGCGGAAGGCTTCGAGAGCCAGCAGAATGAGAGTGTATCCCCCGGTCTGGGCGAGAAGCAGACCGTCAATTTCACGCTTAAAGTGGCGCAATCTAAACAGACGGTTGAGGTCAGTGGCGAAGCACCGCTCATCAACCTCCAAGACGCCAACACCTCCACGACGCTGAGTGCGCCAACCCTGGAGAACTTGCCGAATCCAGGAGGGGATTTAACCTACCCTCTGCAATTCTCCCCTGGCGCTCTCATTAATACGGCAGGGAGTGGTAACGATTTTGTGGGCGGGACAAATGGGTACGGCAATGTCCAGTTCAACGGCTTGCCTGCCTTGTCGAACGGATACATTGTGGATGGGCTGGAAACCAACGACCCCTTAACCAACTTGAACAGCGGCCTTTCCACCAACCTTGTCCTGGGGCTGAATTCCATCTCGGATGTGACGGTCAACACCCTTTCTTACTCCGTGGATCAGGGCCGGTATGGAGCTTCCCAAGTCAACTACATCACCAAGTCCGGCTCCAATCGGTTTCACGGGAACATTTACGAGCTTTGGAATGCGTCCGCGCTGAACGCGGCGAATTTCTTCACCAACGCCACACCGGGAAACCACAAGCCGCGATCGACGGTAAACCATTTTGGAGGGAGTTTGGGCGGCCCGATTGTACGTGACAAACTGTTTTTCTTCTTCGACAGCGAATGGGTTCGAATTGCTTTGCCCATCGTCACGCCTACTACCGTTCCCACCACCGCGTTCCAGCAATACGTTCTGCAACAACTCCCGCAGGGGGGAACGGACTCCGTTACGGGATCGGTCTATCCGGCAGCGCCGCAACTTGTGCCCTTTTATCAAAAGATGTTTTCACTCTACCAGAACACCAATGGGACGCCTCTGCCTGTGCTCGGCTGTCCTCTCGGTTCAAGCGGTGCACCGGTGGCGGGTTATCCCCCGAATGGAAATGGCTGTGCCAACCGGCAAAGCGTCTCGCACTCCAGCGACGATCATGAGCAGGTACAGACGCTGCGAATCGATCACAATATCAATCAGAATGATGTTACCTGGTTTCGATTCCAGACCGATACAGGCATGCAAGCGGCGTACACAGACCCGATTAACCCGCTCTTCAATGCGATTTCCCACCAGCCGCTTTACTCATTCGCGACTGGGTACACACACGTTTTCTCGCAGAATCTGGTGAACTACTTCAATCCCGGTTTCTCCTGGTATGAAAGTTTGTTCGGTCCCAGTGACTTGCAGAAGACGCTTGCGGCGTTTCCGATTGTTTTGCAGGGCAGCGGCGCCAACGCGCCGTTTACGACTGTTGGAGGGCTTGACAATACCTGGGTCCAGGGAAGGCGCGCTTCGCGGTTCTTCATTAACGATAACCTTGCCTGGAGTCGCGGGTCGCACGAATTCCGGTTTGGCACCAACACGCGAATCTTCCGGCTGAATGACTATGACTTCGGCGAAGGCACGGTTCCCACCGTAACCTACACGACCTTGCCGCAATTTATTTACGGAGTGGCTTCGACCGCGACGCAGACTTTCCCCCTGGCTGCAAACCAGCCTTTCAACTTCCTCAACCTAGACCTCTATGCGCAAGACACGTGGAAAGTGACGTCGAAACTTACTTGGACGTATGGCATTCGAGACACGCTGAATTCCAATCCTTTGAATCCGCATTACGGTGTGGCGCGTCTTCGCGGCTCCTTCAACTCGATCTCTCATGATGTCAATCAGCCGTTGAACGCCGCGATCGAGACTCGCCTCGGGAATTTGCTCTCCTCCACGCCGCTGGCCATTCTCCAACCGCGAACCGCCCTCGCGTGGCAATTTCAGCCCGATACCGTCTTGCGGGCAGGCTTCGGCCTCTTCAGCGATCTCATGCCAGGCAGTGTTGCGGACACGATCGGCGCCAATCCGCCTTCCGTCAGGACTTTCCAAGGCGGGCTGTTGGGCACGGTGGGGGGGACCGCTATCGCGCCGGGAGTTCCCAACAGCGCTGTCGACGCGACCATTGCCTCCAATCGGGCTTTTGGCCTGGGATTTTCACAAGGCTGGCTTTCCTGTGCGGCTCCGCAGGCGAATTCCACAGCGTGTCTTCCCCCTGTGGCGATGACGGCGGTACCCGATGGCGAGCTTCACGCGCCCTACTTCATGGAGTGGAGCTTCGGCGTCGAACATCAGTTCGGAGCAACCGGGAGCGTGCACGCTCAATACGTCGGTACGCGCGCCGTAAACCAGCCGTACTTGACGCAAGCCAACGGTTACCAAACGGTGTGCCAAGGCTGCTTTGCCCCGTTCCCCTACGCGCAGCCGACGGACGCGAGGTTTGGCTCCGTCACACAGTTCTCCACCGGCGCCAACAGTCACTACCACGGCCTGCAATTAACCGGCGCCAAGCGCCTTGGACACGGCTTGCAAGGACAGGTAAACTACACCTGGAGCCGCTGCATGGACACGGTCTCGAATGGCGGATTCCTGCAGTTTTCCGCCGGCGGGGTATTGTCTCCTTTGCCCGGAAAACTATCTCGGGACTATGGCCCTTGCGATTACGACATCCGGCAGAATCTCAATGCTCAATATGTGTATGAGTTGCCGATTAAAGTTGACAGCCAGCGGCTGGGGCATGCCCTGAACGGGTGGCAGGTGTCGGGAACCGCCTTTTGGCACAGCGGAAATCCGTTCTCGGTCCTGAGCACGGCGTACTCCGCCAATGGAAATGGCATTGTGCAAGGCAGTGGGCCGCAATTCGCCAGCCTCGTCCCCGGTGTGCCCTTGTACGAGCGCCAATCCCTTGCCGGAGTCACTCAAGCCGGCACAATCCAGTGGCTCAATCCCAATGCCTTTTCCTCCATCGTTGACCCTAGCACTGGCGCTTGCAATGGCGGAGACAGTGCGAAGACTTGCCAATTCGGAAACCTCGGCCGCAACGCCTTGCGCGGGCCTGGTTTCGTGTGGAATGACTTCTACCTCACCAAGTATTTCCCCTTAACCGAACGCGCCAAACTTCGCCTCGAAGCGCAGTTTTTCAATGTGTTTAATCATCCGAATTTCGGACTCCCCAGCATGGTATTAGCGGGGGCTCCAGGGAAAGCTTCAACGCAAACGGGATTTGGGGCATTCACTTACACAACGTCACCGCCGACCGGGTTGCTGGGAGTAGGTCTGGGCGGCGACAACTCGCCCCGCATGGTCGCCTTTCAAGCGCGCATCGAATTCTGACGCGGCGGAAACGGACTTCTCATTAATCACCAAGCTGCGGTCCCCTGAAACGGGGTTCTGGGAGGTCTGGTGATCTGCGCGCCTCTCCACTCGTTCGTAAAACACCCAAACATCGGAAGTAAACGAGTGCAACTAGAACCCGAGCTGAGGAACTATGAAGATTAGCGCGTGGAGCCGTTGGAGAGGGGGTGACGGAATTCTAGGGCACACGCCCGGATACGCTGTCCGCTAGCGGAATCACTTGTCCTTTACGTTTGCGGCACGTGCCCGGTTTCGGCGGGTTCTACACACCTTCAACGATGCGGTAGTCGCGTTCCGCGCACGGAGCCGAGTGCTTGAAGCGCCTTTTGGTAAGGGGCTGCGCGCCAGCGCATCCTACAACGCCATGTCGATACCCGCCAGCGCTATGCCGACATCGGCTTCGCGGGGCCGTTTCGGAGGTCGGAGTTGGTGGCCAGGGAGGACCATTCCGGGAATTTTGTACGCTAAGCCCGCTCTATCCTTGGGTAGCCACTACCGGCGTCGACCGATTGTCTCTGGCGCCGATGTGCCCAGTAGAACTCAAGTGCGGCCATCCGCGTTCCGTCGCGGGAGGCGGCCCGCTCCCCTTCAGACGTGCGCCAGGGAGTGCACGCCGGTTCCGTCATTATGAGTTGCTCGATTGCCTTCTCGATCTCTTCAAGGCTGCCGATTCCATTCTTAAATTGTGCTTCGAGCTGCGTTCTTGTGATGTTCTGAGCTTCAATCCGTGCAAAGCGATATTGCTGAAATTCACGATTCATTTCGCGCTCTCCTTGGTTTGCAGTTGGTTCCACGAAAAAATTGCGGGACGCCGCGATTTTTTCGAAAATTTGTTCGGACTTCTTATAAGGTTACCGGGGGCACGCGCCGAGCGTGCCCCCGCGTAGGGTCTCAGTGAATCTGAAATAACTTTCCGTCGGCATTAAACGCCTGGCGCAAAACTACTCTCGCCTGGCAGAGATAGCGATGTACATCCCGCTTCGGAATTCCCATAGCCTCGGCTATTGCATCAGGATCGAGGATCGGTCTTCGATCCCTTTCGCGCTTCCATTTGTCGGGGTCACCCGAAGCAGTGTATGCGTGCTCCTTCAGGGCATAATCCGGGCCGAGAGCCGCAATGCATTGAAGTGTCGCCCGAACTGGGGGGCGCAAGTTGGCGTAATTGGTCACCTGGTCCAGCAATTCTCTCGCGATAATCTCCCGCTCGACGGTGTAACGGACAACCGTCTTGCGAGTGCGAACGGCGCTGACATCCCCAGCCGGGCGAATCCGGCTGTTTTCCTCTCGCATGAAATAGCTCCTTAGCATCCCGCGGGATAACCCGCGTACGACGTAGCGCCTAAAAGCGTCCGGGATGGAGCGCAGAGAAGGGTTGAGTTGAAACATCTCAATGGCTGCGGCGACTGCACCGTCGTACATCAATTCAACCTGCCAATCCGAGGGATGAACAAATAATTTTTCTGCCTTCCGCCGCGCGGCCTTCTCTGCCGAAGGTAGAATGCAAGCAAGAAAAAGGTCCTGTGCGTTTGGATGGTCGTGCTCATAGCGGTAAACAACCTCCGCAATCTGGAAGCGAAGCGGGCGGTCTGCTGCGTTGAACAGATAGTGCAGTAGGGCCAACATCTGTACACCGTCGAGCGGTGGAATTTTCTTACTCCTGAGCAATTCAAGCAGAGCCGTCCAAGCGTCCGTAGGTTTTCTGTCGTCTCTCTCAGCGGCATTGCGCGCGCTGCCTGTGCACCCCTGCGGGCTTGAGGGAACTGCAACACTCGGCTCCCCTGCTGTCGGCTGGATTGTGATTTCTTCGGTCATGGTGTTTTCTCCTTTTCTGCCCTGCTTCTTGCGGGGCACTTATGCGCAGGGGGCGTGGGCTCCTGCGGCGGCTTTTGCGGGGGAGCCGAAAAAATCTCGCTTGTTTCGGCTGATTTTTTCGGGGGGGGACCGCAACCCGGAGGGACGGCGAAGCCGGAAGCCGAGCCTGCGTCCGCAAGGCGCACAGGTATTCGCCCGCCTGCCGTGCCCGCGAGAAGAAGGGCGGCAGAAAAGAGAAGTGATCGAAGAAATCAAGCTCGAGAGTAGGGAACGGAAGATTCGGTTCCCCCGAGACCCAGGGGCTAGCAGACTTTAGCGTTTGGGGCTGTTGTTAGCGGGAGCCGATGGTAATAGTTCTCTTTGCGCGGCTCTGCTTCTTCGAGATCGCGCAGAAACTCTTCCGCCTTGTCGTATTTTCCTCCATAAATCCGCGACAGCGGATTCAAAGGAAAATCCATCTGGACCTTTCGAACGCATCCTTTGATGCAAATGAAGCGGACGCTTTGCCCTAGGCGGGAGCGCATTGGGCTCGCTCCAAGCAGTCCGGGGGCAATTCGATTCTCTTTGAGTCCGGGATGCGGACGGCACTCCATTCCAAGTCAAAAATAAATCTCCACAGTCGCTTAAGATTTCCCGGTTTTTCGGGCTCTTAATTAGTAGGGGACAAGAAATCCGGATGTGAAATGCGAAGCGCCCATCTTCGTGCAACGGCAGCACGGGGACGGGATCGCGACTATGCTTAGCAATACCGCCGGATTATGAATTCCAACTATGAAATGACGAAAGGTGGTGAGCCGGATGAATAATCGAGCACTTATGCGCAAGGAAGAAGAGAAGTTTTTGAGGGCCGCCCAACGCGTTCTTTTGCAAGGTGGTTTTCCGAATCCCGACCGTACAGGCTGCCCTAGCACAGCGCTCTTGAAGGCGATTGCCTATCGCGAGGTTAGCCCAGAGAAGCTGATGGACTTGATCGAGCACGTCGGTATGTGCTCTCCCTGCTATAAGCAGTATGACGCACTGCGGCGCCAGCTTGTAAGGCGGCGCTCGATTCTGTTCGGTGCCATGGTGGCGTGATGATGCGACATTTTCCGGGGTAAGCGAGCGCCTTTCGTCGGCCGCGAGTACCGGCGGCATCAAGGGTGGGAGGGCGGGTCATGGACAGAGACCGTCACCGGAGAATTATGGATGGGAGCGAGGGCAGGGCAGCGATAGCCGCCCTGCCCAGATGTGGTTACCGCTTTTTGATGTGCGGCTTTGCTTTCGCAGAGGTAAGCGAGTTTTTGGCGGTCTTGGAGGCGGGTTTCTCTTTCAGTTCACGCAGAATTCGCTCGGGGTTGACTTTGTAGTGGACCGCCTCGCGCGCGAGGTTGGAATCCTTCGTGAGCATTCCACCACCAACATACGAGGGGCAGTAGAGGTCTGAGGCGAGTGCGCACACGATTAGGAACTTCCCGATTTCTGCCGTGGTCATCTTTGCGAGTTTTCCGCTTGCCAATTTCGGGTAATCCACGTACCCACCGTTAGCCTTTGGTTTGGTTTCTTCCCACGCGAAGAATTTGAAGATGCGGTGTTGGCTCTCGTGGCCCAACTGCTCGAAATACCGAAGTGCCACAAAATCAAGCTCATGCCGCGTTAGATCGGCGGGCAACCGCTTATAGACTTCGGCGAGTAACCGCTTCCGGCATTCCTGCTGGACGCGGACCGCCTCGGCCTGCTTGCGCCGTTGTTCTCGCTGTTCCGGGCTGGTCGTTACGCGTGGATGGTGGACTTTGCACTGCTTGTCCGTGCAAACATACAGCGTGCTACCCACGGTCTTCCCTTCCGCCATGACCGCTGCGACGGTCGCCGCGCACTCGCCTTTCTTCGCTTCGTGGTAGTCGTCCCGGTATAGCACGCCGGGTTGCGGCTTGAACCCGTAGTACAGATGACTCTCGGATACCTGCACGGGCTTCTGACCGTTGCCCTCAAGTTCCTTCACCCGCAACTGCACGAGCGCGTCTCGCTTCTGGCGAAAACATGCCGGGTCGGTGCACGTGTCCCGCTTCTTGATATCGGGAAAGAGAATCGGGTTATTCCCGGTGCGCTTCGAGCAAGCCGAACACGCTCCCGCTGCGGGCAGAAGGTTCGGGTCGTTGGCGTCGAAGGGAGCGGTGGAGAGGTCGAGGTGAATTTCCCGCTGAATCCACCGCCGAAGGTCGCGGACGGTGATGGTCGCCTGCGCCCCCCGGTCTTTGAGGACGGCGGAGGCACCCCGATGGTCCGGGAAGCATTCCGCAAAAGCCTTCTCCTGGTCGGGCACTTGCAATCGGGCAATTTCCAGCGCGTGCCCCACGGTGAGCTTTCCTTCGTAGAATGCCTTCTGCACCGTGGGAATCAATTCGATCAATTTCAGCCTACCAAGCACGTAAGCGGCACTCTTCCCCACTTTGGTGCCGATGACTTCCGCGGTGTATAGGTCGGGGTTTTGTTCCATCAAAGCTTTGTAGCCGAAAGCCTCGTCCAATTCATGCACATCGGTGCGGTGGAGGTTTTCAATGATTTGAACTTCAAGGGCTGCGCTGTCGCCGAGGTTCACAATGCGGGCGGGGATTGACGGCTTTTCCGCCAGCTTGGACGCCCGATAGCGCCGCGCTCCTACCACGAGTTCGAACAGGCCGTCATCACCAGCGGGATGGGGCCGCACCAGTACAGGTTGAAGCACACCGTGGTCTTTAACATTGGCGGCTAGTTCGCGTAGCTTGAGGTCGTCAAAGACGCGGCGCGGGTTGGTTTTCGATTCGACAATACGGTCCAGAGGGATTTCCTGAACCAAAGGGGCGTTCTCAGTCACGGGGGAAATTACAGTTGTGTTGTTCACGGGCAATTCTCCTTTTTTGGGATTTAGTATTCCTGGGGCAAAAGAATGGTCGTACTGGCGCGGTCCGCTTCGGTAATCAGCCAAAGCGTATCGCCTGCGTTGGTTCGATAACTGCTCAAGACCCTGAAGCCATGCTTCAGGCCGTAAAGGTTCTCGGCCACGTCGTGGGCATCAAGCTGTCCCCAATCGCCCGCAGCATGGCGGCACAAAAACTCGCCGGGCGTTTGCTCGGCGCGGGCCAATGCGTCCAGAGCGCCTGGCGTCGCAACGATCCGACCGAGAGGAAATAGGGCTTCCATAGGCGGACTCCTTCCGTGGTTGCAGTCAATAAAAGCCGGTCGTCATTGACCGGCGTCGATTGGTTCAGAGTTCCGGCCCGCGCGAAGAATCTGATCGGCGGCATGGAAGATGCGTTGGGCGGAACGCTCGCTGATGGATTGGCCTCGGCCCCACGACTGGATATAGCCCCGGCTATATTCCGCCCCTGGCAGTCCCAGCGATTCGCAGCAAAGCAGCGCCACGGCTTCGGCTTCTACCTCGCGAATATTTCGGGGTGTGGTTTCGGTGTCGGAAAGGTCGCCCTCATCGCAATGGCCATGGGCAACGTGAGCCAACTCATGGAAAAGGGTTTTGGATGGCTGCACGGCAATCGGGCTGATGGCGATTTTCCTGCCACGCTTGGCGTAACCCTGGGCGTTGCCATCCAAGTCATCAAAGGGGATTCGCTGGATTTTCAGCGCGGCAAGTGCGGTCTGCTCGTTCCATTCGGAAATCGCGGCGGGCTGGTATTCGGTCCCTTCCGTCTGCGCCAAGACAAACCAGTTGGCCTTGTAGGTAAAATGCGTGAAGGAAACTTCCTCGTCCTGCTTCGTGCCGTCATCCTTTTTGACCGTCTTGGTTCGCGTGCAAGTCAGCGGCATACAGAGCGTTAATGCCTTCTGGCCCTTCGTCACGTGTCGGCCTAGCTCCTTCCACTTGGGGAAAGTGGCAAGCGGCCCCGGCTGGATTCCGCGCTCGAAGCATTGAAACAAAGCCAAAAGCTGGTTCCCGAGCGAGTAGTTATGAAAGCGGCTGTACGCCTCGTGAATGAAGCCGGGCTTTTTCACGGCTTCGTCTAACAGTGCGGCCCACGAAATCATTGCCTTTCTCTCAGCGCCATAGCGCGCGCTGCCTGTGTCGGCCCGCTGGCCGACTTCGACCACACTTGTTGTTTCCTCCGCTGTCTGCCTGGTTTTGATTTCCTCGGTCACGGTTTTTTCTCCTTTTCTGCCCCTTTTCTTGCGGGGCACTAAAAGCGAGTGGGGCCTGCTCGCCAGGCCAAGGGCTGCTTTTTGTGGGGGAGCCAAGAAACGTCGCTCTATCGTTTTGTTTCTTGGGGGGACCGCAAACCAGGAGGGTGTCGCCGCGGCGACAAAGCAGAAGCCCGCCGTGCCGCCAGCGCGCAGGGGCATTCCCCATCTCGCCGTGCCCGCGAGAAATTGAGGGCGCTAGGAACAGAAGTGGCCGGGGAAATTAGGCAGAGAGAAGAATGTCGAGACAGCGGTTATGGGCGATAGGTTACCATCACAAATCTAGCAGTGAGTTCTCGTGAGGAAATGGAATTAGCGGCGATATCACGGGGCACGCACGTTAGATCGTCCGGTTCAAGGTCATTAGTACTGCGTGCAAAGAAGTAGCAAAAAAGTCACTGTGTCACGAACTGTGCCCTACACTGGTCGGTAGTAGTAAACCTCGGCATTCTGACTTTGGAAACTGAGCGGTCCGAGAATTCTTTCCAGATTGGCACGCGCCGTCGCGGCTAAGTCGTCGTACGTAAGGATTCGCAGCTTGTTAAGCTGCCCCTCGATGGTCGCAAGCTTCCGCCGGTTTTCCTCCGTCAGTGAAGCGGAGCGGCCTATAACAATGAGGGCACGGGGGGTGGATGAAATCCCGACCAAACCGAGTTTTTGTTCGACCGTATTCTTATTGTCGGCTACGTATTGGGTCCAATCCGCAATTTGATTGATCGCGTGAGTGAGTTCCTGGCGCTGCTGACCGTCCTTTCGAAACAATTTGCGTATCGGGGCTTCGATCTCGACTAAAAGATAGTCACGATACGCTTCGCGAAACACAAAGTCACTAACCCGGTTCCCGAAAGGCAATTTTGACCATTTACTCTCGAAGGTCGGGCACAATAGCTCTGGATGGTCCTTAAGGAACTGGTGGACCGGTTCCTCCGGTCCTGCCAGAAGTGTTTCAAATTCTCCGAGAATTGCCGCGTAGTATTTCCTGAGGGCGGTGCTGCTGTCGATGCCCCTCAGAGTCGCTGCGAGTGCATTCTTTTTCGCCATGCTGGCGAGCAAATCTAGCTCCGCCCAGGTAGCCGCGTATTCCGGCTTCCAATACTCCTCGCCAAGTATTGGATATATATCGATCCTCTGCCAGCCAACAGGTAACCGAAAGCGGGTATGAAGTATGAATTGCTGTGCACCTGGCGCTGAAGAATTCATCGGCGCCTCGCTGGGGATGAGGGCTCCCTCCAATCCAAAATCGATATCATTAGAAATTGAAACGAGGCACGGCGGTCGCGCAGGCGGACGGGGCATCTTAAAGTCTGCGGGAAGCTCGTTTTTTGCGTAAATGAGAGGACGAAGTTTCACGGGTACATCCGTAACCCCAGTCTTAGAATCTGTGCGCATCAGTTGAAGTTCGATTCCGCCTGGTGGAGGAATGTAGGTCTGCGGGTCCTGGGGAAAGTAGATTATGCTTTCGGAAAGAAGCGGCGATATCTCGGCAAGCCTGCTCGACGGATTCGCGCCGCCTACTCTGGATACGGCATTCGAGGACAGATCGTACCGCACAAGTATACCGTCCGTACAGCGAACTATGAAGATATTACAAGGCTTCTGCATGTGGGGAGGTGCCAGCTCGCGATGGGCCGAATATTTGCCTTCGAGAAGTTTCTCCGCCGCTTCGGCGTAAGCCGTAAGCGTCCGGGCAATGGCACGGTCAAGAGCCGTCGGCGCGTCGGCCGGCACTTGTGCGCCGACAGCGTCGGTGAAGTCCAGTGGCCGCTCCGGCACGACTCGTATCGTACACTGCGTGGTATTTTCTCCGTTCATTTGATCCGTCACCTTTGCGTGCCCAGTATGTCAGAGATGGAGCTGAAGCGCCCGCGCAGGCGTGTCTAAATACGGTTCAATCGTCTGCACCCGAATGTCGCTTCGTAGGATTGTACCATCGGATTTGGCCATTTTGGACGGGTGCCAGGATTCGAACCGAGTCGCAAGGTATTGAGCGAAATCCTCAATCCATACAGCATCGGCTAATCACCGAACTTATGAAACGCAAGTTCTCGGTCGTTTGGGACGACGACCACGGTGAGGCTTCGGATGTGATCGGCAAAGCTGAAGAGGACGATCATGTCGCTGTAGAGTTGTTGCCCTGCAAGTTCGCCGTGGCCGACAAGCCGGGAGCCCGTATCAAGGAGCTTTGCGAGCTGTGCGGGCATGCGCAGACCAGCATTCGCTGGCGTGAGAAGCCGATGGATCTGTTCACTCACCTGCTGCGCCGCGAGCTGCGCCACTACAAAGGGACGGAGGGCACGGTTGAAGAACTACTCTACCTGCACTCTGGCAAAACTCCCTTCTCAATGCGATACTTCTTGTAAGGCTAATGTTTTGACGAACCGACGAGTGATCATGCCCGATTCCATCGACGACCACATCAAGGCTGCTGTGAAAGCCTTCGAGGAAGCCGATGATTTATTTCAGGAAGAACCCGAACGGATTTTTGGAACGGAGAGCCGACGCAAAGCCGCACTCTATTCCGACCTCGCCAAACAATCGAAGGCATGGGAGCGCTCCGGTCCGTGCATGTATAGAGGTTGCCTCAAAGCCCGCAGCTTGCGTTCACATTCCATTCATCGCGCCGGGCCGTTGGAGCAGATCGCAGAACTACAGCACGTATTGGCTCCGGGGTTTGGCCAGAACGGTCTAATCCTGGATCGCATCGGCGTGCACGAGGCATCGACCTTTCCGGGCTTCTGTGAAGCACATGAACAGCTATTTTCCAGCTTTGAGGCCACCCTTAAGATTGCCGATGGCCATCAAGCCGTGTTACAGGCGTTCCGAACGCTGTGCCGGGAAATCGCAAGGAAGCGCCACGGCGTCGAACATGTGCGAAACATGCTGGAGACATATCGCGCAGCCCGGTTCGACTACTTCAAGACGTCCATCCTCGCGGCGGCTCCTGACGTTGACATACATGGCGTCACCGAGCAGGGCAACAAACTGGAGGAGTTTATGGTGTCGTCGGTGGCGGAGGGAGAATCCGACCTCCAGGAGCTGGAAAATCTCTATGACGAGCTGATTCAGTACTTGGATTCGGGATTTCCAGAACCCTGCGTTAAGGCCCTCGAAATTTCTCCAGACATTCACCTGGAAATTCCGGTCGCGCTGTCTGGGCTCGGCGTGTTGCGCTACGATGACGGCAGCCGAAATAAACACCGCGCGCTATGTCTCCTCGGGATTCTTCCACAAGGAAAAACAACCCTTACGTTCATTGCTGCCGCCCGCTCTCACGCCGATGCGATAACTCTTTACACGAACAGAATGCTGTCCGGATTCGGCGCTCTGCGTGCGATGGAAAGCTGGATGGTGTACGGCTCCGACCATTGGTTCATTCGGCCAACCGCATGGGAAGCCATCCCTGAGGAGCGGCGTTCACTCATCCTCAGGACCATCCTGAGCGTTGATTACAATATTACCGATTCGCCACCATTTTCAATTCTCGACGAGGCGCGCCGTCGTTTGATCAGCTACTTGCGGGATCACATCGACGACACTGACGACAAAGATGAAGCCCTACGCCAGCTTGCCATTGAAGAGGCGAAGCTGCAGCCGTGATTATCTTAGGAAAAGGAGGCGCTGAGGCGGCCTCCCCAATCTCGACGGTAGCCGCAGACTCCTTTTCGACGGACTGCCCGAAGGAATTCGCAGCGAAGAAACACGAAGACTCGATCAGCAGTGATTGCGTCGGCTGCACGATGACCCCGCGGAGACTCGTACGGAAGCACCAATATTCTTGATGTAGCAGTACGGAGTCAAGAGAACTGCCCCTGGCTCAAGATGCCTGTGAAACGCTGCTCTGAAATTGAATGAGGAGAGAGGGCCTCGCCCGGAGGCGAGGCCCAAAAGGCGGGAATTACTAGGCGGGATTGTCGGCGGGAATGTCGGTGGAAGGATCTTCTTGGACGGCGCGGTCAAGCTTGGCAATCCGAACAGCACGGACTTCCCACGCCCGCACCTTTGCCTTGGCTGCGCTCTTCTTGCCGCGGCCGGTTCCGTTCTTCTCAATCCCGCGTGAGCGAAGATAGCCGGTGATGTGAATGTGCGCGCCCTTCTTCAAGCTGGACGCGAATTCGGCGATCTGACCAAAGCATGTGACACGATGCCATTCGGTCTGAGACTGCCACTCACCCTTACTGTCTTTCCATGATCGCTTGGTGGCGAGCGAAAGCACGGTTAATGGAACGCCGTCCCGCGTGTTACGACTCTCGGCATCAGCCCCTAAAAAGCCCATCAAATCCACTGAATTCTGGTACACGATAAAATCCTCCGTTTTCTGCTCCCGCTTCTCGCGGGGCACCGTAACAGCGAGAGGGTTCTGTCTCCCAAGGCCAGGGGTTGCTTTTTATGGAGGCGCCGTGCAACGGAGGAACCGTAAACCTGAAAGGCCCCGGCTCGCCGGGGAAGCAGAAGCCCCGCAGAGCGTGCGTCCGCCGGGCGCAGAGAATTACCCCGAGCCGTGCCCGCGAGAAAAAGGGACAGAACGGAGGTGCGGACCAGAACAGTGGTATTGGGCTTACTGGCGGATGACAGGAGGTGGACGGTTACGTGGGGGGCATCCAACCGATACTTCTCGCCCCACAGCGGGAAGATCAGGGGAGTGGTAAGACCACCGGCAGCGCGTGGCAAGAAAAGGTTTGTCCAGGCGGACCAGCACTCCTGGGCGCGCGTCGTCATCACTGGCACCCGCAGATGAAGGAGCGGCCTCGGCAAATCAAAACCAAGCGTATCGGATAAAGTCCGCGTGGATAGTATTGCCAGACCGCTCCGTCCTTACCCTGGCTCCCGACGACAGCCTCGCCGTCTAACTCCCACCGCGAAGTCCCTACAGATCTTTGCCGATACCAGCTCATTGCATGAAGTAATTGGATTTCCCGCTAGAACGGCTAGAATGGTTGAAATCCCGGATCGTGCCAAAATTCTAGGCACCTCAAGGAAAGTTGCCTTCCTTAAACCAAAAGTCTGGAAGGTGAGCGTAGCCTGCAATTCAATCGGATAGGGTTTCATGCGATGAGTTGCAGAGAACGGAGCGATGGTGATAGACGGTCAGGAGGAGACGCGGCCTGCTGGTGGGTTCGCAACACAGCGCGGCATCAATTATCAAAACCGCATCGCCGCGCTTTTCGCTGCTTCTTGCCTTTCGCAGAACCTCGCTGTTCCAGGGCTCCCGAGCTCGCCCGTTCAAAGCATTCGCTGCGAGACTGGGGAACCTCTGGCCGACATCCTGCTCACGTTTGAGAACGACGGGATCGCCTTCATCGAAGTCAAGCGGACTATACAACTTACTTCCTCTCGAATGAAGCCTGTTCTCTCGCAGGTAATTCAGCAGTATCTAGTTTCTGAACAAGGCACGGGCGGTGGAAAGTTCCCATGGCGTCGAGTTCTCGATCCAACCAGAGACCGGTTGATGCTCCTTACTTCCTCCGAGAGCCCGGAGAGTGTCACGAAGCATTTGACTGCTTGCCTGGCGCGCATTGGACCTGAGACGAGTCCTGAGATTTTGCCCGCCATTCCTAGGAACGCACAGGAGACGCGCGCCTTTGGCGATTTCCACATTCTCACGCTTGAGGCATGGAAGGAATTGATGGGCGTTGGGCCTCCATTGGATAAATTGGTGCGCCTCTACTCGATCTTCCGGATTGGCTCTGTGGATGTCAACCCGGGAGAAGCGGATGAACAGAACGGCCAGAGTTTCTTAGCCAACACTGTTCTTTCCAATCCGCAGGAGAGTCCGAAAGCTTGGTCCAGCCTGGTTCACGTGATGGGCGCAGCGAGTGAGTCCCGGCAATCGTTGTCTCGTCAGGAACTGCGACGAGCGTTGGTCGATTCGGGATTCGAGCTCCTTTCGTCGCAGAGTTATCTTCCCGACATTCGCTCGTTGCGTGAGTACACGCGCCTTACTTTAAAGTCATTAGATCATCTGGCTATTCTCGAAGTGCATGGGCGGCCCGTACAGATTCAAAGACCGGTGACCGAATATCTTCGTGCCCGCGCGACCGAACATTCTGTTGTCGTCGTGGGCGAACCGGGCGCAGGGAAGTCCGGGGTTCTTCATGAGCTCGGAAACAGCTTGCAAAATGGCCAACAACAAGATGTGGTATTTTTGGCTGCGGATCGCTTGGAAGAGTCTCTGAAGTTGGAACTAGGCCTACAGCACGATCTAGTCGATGTCCTGGAGAACTGGAGCGGCAGCAGCGCGGGCCTGCTCATCGTGGACGCTCTCGATGCTGCACGTGGATCTAAAGCTCTGATCGTTCTACAGGATTTGATCCGGCGTGTTATTGGCACTGTGGGTTCTCGTTGGAGAGTTGTCGCTTCCATCCGGGCCTTCGATCTGCGGTATAGCCAAGAGCTGCAATCAATATTTCGAAGACCGCTTGACGAAGCTGCACCGGACGATTTTCAAGACCCTTCCTTCTTCGATATCCGACACATCAAGGTGCCCTGTTTCAGTGCAATGGAGCTGAAGGAGATCCGCACGCGGGCCCCGGAATTGGACCCAGTGTTCGAGTCCGCGACACCCGCGCTTGAAGAGCTGTTGGAGAATCCGTTCAACCTCCGTTTGGTGGCAGAATTGCTTTCGGGCCATCTTAACAAGTCGGAGCTCACGTCAATTGAAACCCAAGTCGGGCTTCTCAGCCAGTACTGGCTGCACCGCGTGGTGAAATCCGCCAGCGAAGGCACAGCAAGGGAATTGGTTTTGGTCGATGTGCTTCGGGCTCTCGTTCGAGGGCGCCGCCTCACCGTCTCCAAACTACAGTTACGTGATGCTGCCGCAACCAAAGACTTTTCATCGCTTTGCTCAGACAATGTGCTTGTCGAACAGATTGCGAATCTTCACGGCCGAAATATTATTGGCTTTTCGCATCATTTGCTATTCGATTATGCGGCATCTCGCCTCCTTCTCGCGGCCGACTTCGACCACTTTCTTACGTCCCTGGCATCGGAGCGAGATCTGTCACTGTTCCTTCGGCCAAGCATTGACTTGCTTTTCAAAGAAGCGTGGTTGAAGAATCGCGAGGCATTCTGGTATCTGTTGCACAGCTTTTCCGCGCACGAGAAGGTTCCTGCCATCTCGAAGATCATTGGGCCTGCAGTGATTCCTGACCTGGCTCAAAGCGAGCAAGATTTATCGCCGTTGCTTGAAACGCTGGAGTCATCCAATGTAAAAGAGGTTGATTTGGCGGAACAGTGGGTTGTTCACGTAGTCGGCGCAGTGCTGGCCGGAGTCCGCATTTCGACGCTCAGCTTGTGGTCCCACTTTTGCTACCGCCTTGCTTCGTCCAAGTGCTCTCTGCGCGTCGCCGCCGTGTGCCAATCGCTGGTGGATCACATCGTGGAGAGCATGAATGCGGGAAAGACAAACTCCCGCGAAGGAACGCTCGCTCTCAGCCACGCTGCAGTCTTTTTGCTAGGCCGCTTCCTTGAAATCGAACCCCGCGACAATAGGCTTGTTGCTCGCGCGATCTGCGATGTCATGGAACTGTTTTGGGTCAATCGCGAGGAGTCGGCCCGAGCCGTGCGAAGACTGATCACGCCTAAAGAGGTCCGCAACAACGGAGCAGAACAGGGGCCATGGATTTCACGTAAGGTGTCGCTTCTGTTCGAGATCGATCCTCAGCTTGTCGCAGACATCTACATCGCGTTCTTCGATTATGAAGAGGAATCGGAAGAACAAACGCCGATGGGTGGAAGCCAGATTTTAGTTCTCACTTCCAACAGACGGCAGGACTACCAGCACACGCACTGGCAACTCGCGCAGGTATTCCCACGTTATCTGGAGAAAAACTTTCATCGGTGCACTGAGGTCGTGCTCGCGGTTGTGAATGCCTATATTGAGCGTAAGCACAAGCCGCCCGACTCCGAGCAGGTCATCCGTTATCGCGTCGGGGCGCAGGAGCACACGGTTATTGTGGACTATTCTGCAATGTGGGATAGTTCAAGCGTACAGGAGCATGTTCTAAATATCGCAGATGCGTATTTTCGGAAAGTCGAAGAGTGCGCAACGTCGCTAGAAACCACTGCGGAGGCGACGGAAATTATTCTGCGGTTATTGGCAAACGCGAAATACGCATACGTACCGCGCAAGATTCTCAAGGTCGCAAAGGCATCCGGGGGTGCAATCACGAAAGTAGTGTATCCCTTGCTGGTCAGCGATACTGCATTGCTCTCCTACGATCTTTCTTCGGGAATCGGTGATGTACTCAGCGTCGGCTTCGGGGCCCTGGACCAGAATCAACGCCGCGATGTCGAAACGGTAATTCACCATCTCCCGGATGATGCTACTGGCGATATTGCTGTGGCAAAAGCGCACTATCGTGATCGACTGCTTGGCTGCATTCCGAAAGAGCTTTTGATTCTTCCCGAGTCGATCACGAGAACGGATGAACTGGCCCTCTCGGGGGGGCCGCCGGATAATCGTCCTCCCTTCATCTCGCGCGGGTTTCATCAGGTTTCTCCGTATTCGCAGGTGGATCAGATGCGTGAGCGCGGCGTGCCGGTTGATGACGAAGCTAATGCGACGCTTCGTCAAATCGGCGATAGGCTCTGGGAGTTCGCGTCAAACTTTAACAACAAGACCCCGGAAACAGCCGATTTGGAAGGCATTATGGCGCAACTGACACTAGTCAGCGACGCGCTCTCCGCAAACGATCCAGGCGTGCATCCAGAAGTGAGAAATTCTGCCGAAGCAAACTTGATTGCAGCGGCCGCGATCGTGGCAAAATGGAAGGGCCTCGATTGTTCCACCTCTCTCGGGCAAACGGCGAAATCGATCTTGTTCTCTGGCCTAGATAGCCCAGTGCCGGAACACCATCCTGCATATGATGCCCAGTTTGACCGCTCGCCGTCGTGGGGGGCGCCACTTCAGCGAATTGACGCGGCGGCGGGGATAGGGGCTCTGCTTGCAAACACAAAGTGTCTCAATCCGGAGGTGCTCGAAAACGCTCGTCGTGCATTGAACGATCCTGTGCCCGCCGTGCGATTTCAGGTTGCCACTCGGTTGCTACCTCTTCATGCCAACGATCTTGCGTCGCTCTGGTCGATGCTACGTAATCTAGCGCAATTTGAGAGAAGCACAGGTGTTTTGGGCGCCGCATTGTATGCGGTGATAAGCCCGCTGTCTGGCCGCTACAAGAGCGAAGTCCTTGATCTTGTGAATCTAATTCTATCCCGAAACGACCTTCCGAACGACGGCGGCGACGCTGTCGAGTGGTGTTACCGCCTCGCGACGGGTCTTTACCTCTGGCAAGGAGATGCCACTGCTTACGCGGTGATTCAGCCGGTAATCGAGATTGCGGGATTCCAACCCCGGCGCTCGGCACAATGTCTGAGCGACATTCGGGAGGCGATAGCATTTTCGTCAGACGTGCCGAAGGAAAGTGACGCTGCTATCAGGAAGCGGTCCTTTGGACTGATTGAAACCATCATCGGTTCCGCTTCCGTTCTGTTTAATAAGTTGCTCCATGGCGTCGCGGTGGAGGACAGGTCGGAGCAATGGCTGAAGGACTTTCAAGAGCTTGCCCGGCTTATTGATTACATAGGGAATCAACTTTATTTCTCATCTGGCGCATTCGACGGCACGAACTCCAGCAAAGCGCTTGACGACCATGCGCGACGCGTTTTCTGGGAGGAATCGCGCGAGGCCATTACTCGTTTATCGGGTGTTGCAATCCCCTCGGTTGCCCACAATCTGGTCCAAACTCTGCAAAGTTTCGTTCCGTTCGCTCCCGCCGAAGTCTTCCATGCGATTTCAATTGTTATCAGCTCAGCCAAGAGCTGGGGATATCAGTATGAATCGATGGCGGTGGATCTCTTGGTCAAAGTGACCGAGCGTTATCTTGCCGAACAGCGCCTCCTACTGCAGCAAGACCTCCAGTGCCGTGAAGAACTCATGGATATTCTCGAAACGTTTGTTAGCGCCGGCTGGCCCTCGGCCCGGCGTTTGAGTTATCGGCTGGAGGAGATCTTCCGGTGAGTAATGGTACCGGGCGTTCGGCTAACGATTTCCGAATCGCGTACCGAAGAATCCGGGCGGACTATGATCGACTCTACGAGCCGAAGATAGCGGAGGTCCGTGCGATTCTGGCTGACCCCGCGCGCAAAAGCCCCGATTTAGAGCAAGCCCTCGAAGCTCATGTTCGCTCATACATCATCGATGGAATATTGAAAGCTCTTCGCTGGGTGATTATTCCATCGACGCCCGCTGAGATTGCGAACATGATTCCCGAAGCTCAAGTCGATCCTGCGGCTGGGGCACGGCGTTTTATGGATTATTTCGGCTACGAAAGCGAGGTTCGTCAACCTCTGCTCATTATTGAAGCGAAGCGCGCTTCTAAATTTCCGATCCCACCGGGCGGGTACACGGAAACCGCCTCTGCAACTGTTTCTGAGTGGCTGAAGCGGCCGGACCAAGCACCCGGGCTTTGGAGAAGTTGGATTCCGTCGCTGCAGGAATATGTCGTTTCGGTCTTCGATCGCACTGGGGAGTTTCCCGTGCGCGCCGCAATCACTGACGGAGATTGGTTGGTGGTTTTTGAAAGCCCGCACGACGCGTTCGGCGCGGCGGGAACCCGCAATGCTCGTTACATCCATGCATTTACGGACAGGTGGGATCTAGATGATCGGTACGATCTGGTTTTTCGGCTACTCGATCAGCGGTCCGTATCACGGTTGGCTACGGAGGTGGCACCCGGTGCGATAGCAGGTGTGATTGCTCCAAACAGAGTCGTTCGCCTACTTCACGGGCTTCGTCTGCGTTATGCAACATCAGAAACCGTGGGTAAGTTGGTTCCTACTATCACCGTGACGCCAATCGTCCTTTTGCGATCAGATACAGGTTCCTGGCTTAGAGTGGCGCGTAGCGCCGATGTGCATTTCATCCCATACAAATATGAGCAACTGCCGACCCATCTTCAGGAAGTTCAGGCTGCCGCTGAGCATCTGCTCGATCGGGTTCAACAGCAGATAGGCCAGCAACTCCAACCTTCGACACTCAGCGAGCACTATACCGACGACGAGGCGTTTGAAGGTATGCCTGGAGTTGACCAGATACAGGGTAAGGGTGACCACTTCAGGATTGTAACTGGGCGATTGACGCATTATCTTTTGGCCCAACCGACCGTGCCGGATTGCCCCCATCACGATTTCGCCAAGTCTGTCGATCTCCATTGCCAAGCTGGGGATCTTCCAATCATCAACCGTTCCATAGAAACGCCACGCGCCTATTTCGTCAACAAAGAGCTCCATCACTGTTGTCACGAGGATGTAGACGCTGCGAAGCACGTGCTCATCTCAGAAGAAAATGAAACGCGGTGCGGAGCCCGCAGTGGCAGAAAGAACGATGTGTTTTGCGAGATCGCACCCTTTGATGAGTTTCTCTGCTGTCGGACCTGTTGCTTCCAACAAGTCTGCACGGCCACTCAGATTTTGCGGTTGCCGTGCGTACCGCCTCCTGCCGGATAGCGATTCGGGCGATTACGGGACCTGTGTCGCAGTAAATGCTTCTTTGCTTGTGGAACATAATCTTGCAGCAGCGTTGGGAATGGCATCCTCCTGGCAGTTTTCGAAACTCACAAGTTGGGCGCGGAGCCAATTGACCGTTTCCTGGGCGTTCCGCCAGTCGCGCATCCGCTGGCAGTAGTTCAGGCGCTCTTCCCTGATATGTTCCGGCGTTCGCCACTCCCGGCTGCGGTACGGTTTGGATTGGAATGCACCGCCTCCGTACCGGTATAAATGCTTCAGATACTCGGCCTCGATTGGCTTTTCACTTCGGCTTGTCGTGCGGAGGTCACCATACTTGGTTACGCTCCGCCCAGTGAGGGAAATAAAGGCTTCGTAGAGCTTGCGCGGCTGACGAATGACGGATTCGGGGATGTAGCCGTGAATCAGGCCGTGGGCCGTGGCGAGCTTGCCGATCTTCCGACGCATGGGCTTTTGAGAAACCCATGCCGCCCACTGCTGGCGCTCGTAATCGTTCGCGCTGTCGCCTGATTGCAGCGCGGGGTTGTAAGGGGGGCAAGCCGCAAGCTGGCGGCCTTTGCGCTCGGCAATAGCGATTTTCCTCAACAAATCCGACTTTCGCATCTCCGTCACCGACAGCTTGGGAGCCTCCCTTTTGGCCCGTTGACGCGTGGCCCATGCGCGCAACGTTTTGTAAGAGTCAGTCCACCGCCGCATGTCCAAGCTGTAGAGCCTGTAATGGCGGGCCGAGGCCTGAATTTCGAGGTGCGAGTTCAGGCTGATCTCACACTCTTTCAACCCTTCAATCAGCCCCGCAAGCCTTGCCCGTTCGACCGCGAAGGGCTTTTCGGTCGGTCGCGGAATACCGACAATGGGAGCCTTGCCGTCGATCAGCTTTTGCAGTCTCGCAAGTGTAATTTCCATGTCTCTCCTTTCCGAAACTGGGAATTAGGCGGGTTAGGCCCCCGCCCCGGCCACCATTGAGCGACTGCCGAATTCTGAGATTTCTGCCTTTGGGGGGTGTAACAGGGAGTCCACGGTCGCCTTTAGTCGGACCATCGCTGCGGAATGGAGTTGCGAGACACGCGACTCATGAACGCGCATAAGACGGGCGATGTCTTTCATCGTCAGATCCCCTCGATAAAGAAGGGAGAAGACCTGCCGTTCGCGTTCAGGCAGGCGGGAGATCGCTCGGTCTAAAATTTCGCGCTTCTCGCGGCGACAACAGAGTTCAAAGGGATTATCACTGCCATCGATCAAAAGCTCCGGGTCAGTGGATTGCCGTACGATGGTTGGGCCAGCCGAAAGGACGCGCGAACCGAATTCAAGTCCCCCGTTCTGAACTTCGTTTAGCGCCCGGTGCCACTGAGCCAGATTCATTCCCGTTGCTGCGGCCATTTCCTCATCCTGGACGGGCCGTCCCACTTTGACTTCCTCTTCTCGATAGAGCTTTTGAATTCTCTTGTTCTTTCGGCGCAAGTCTCGGGTGGCCGGGTCGGCGGCGCGAAGTCCGTCCAAAATGGCTCCACGAATCCGGTGCCGCGCGTAAGTCTCCAACTTCACTTTTTTGCTCGCGTCAAACTTGGCGACGGCATCAACCAGTCCGAGCACGCCGTTAGCGCATAGGTCATCCACATCCACATGGGCAGGGAGACGTTCACGAACCTTGAGAGCAATGCGCTTGACAAGGGGAAGCATTTCAATCAATCGGTTTTGGCTGTTAAGGCAGCGATTCAATCGCGGCCTCGACCTCTCAGTCCGTCGTGTTACGGACGCCCCCCCTGTGCTGGCCCGCTGGCCACGATTGAGCACCCCCCTGGTTTCCTTCGCTGTCTGCCTGGTTTTGATTTCCTCGGTCACGGTTTTTCTCCTTTTCTGCCCCTTTTCTCGCGGGGCACTAAAAGCGAGTGGGACCTGCTCGCCAGGCCAAGGGCTGCTTTTTGCGGGGGAGCCAAGAAACTTCGCCTGTCGTTCTGTTTCTTGGGGGGACCGTAAACCCGGAGGGTGTCGCCGTGGCGACAAAGCAGAGGCCCGCCGTGCCGCCAGCGCGCAGGGGCAGTTCCCAACTCGCCGTGCCCGAGAGAAATAGGGGCGTAAGAAAAGGAAGTGGCCGCAGAAATCAAACGGGAAACAGCACGGAGGGTTTGCCGAAGGTCGTGTGGGGGATTACAGGTCCGAGGGCTGGATCGTTTTCGGGATGGGTTTCCGGCGTCGCCGTCGTTTCATGGAAAGTACGCTTCGACAATAAGCTGGAAATCAGCTTCAGGGCGGAGCACCCAGGCGGGACGGACGAGGGACAGTTGGGGGATTTTGATATCAGGCCCGCTTCCAGGACCTAGAGAGTGCAACCAATACTTGACTCGCCCAGTCACGAGAGTCAAGATGTCGCCGGGAAGGGTGAGGCGCATCCTCGCGGGGGTGCGCGGTGAACCTCGCATTCCAAGTCTCGGCGAGATCGCTAGAATCTTATTTGGTAAGGACCACAAGGGAGGGTGCTTTGCAGTGATTGTTCCAGTCCTGAAATCATATCTCGATGAGAGTTCTGATGGGGGGAACAAAGAAGTGTTTTGTGTTGGAGCGATATTGGCCAATGAAGTGCAATTCCCTCCGATGGAAAATGCATGGCTTGAGCGCTTGAGGGTTCCAGATGATATTCCGTACTTTCATGCCAGCGCCTGCAACGGTGTTCATGAACCTTTTTTCAAATTGCGATCAAAATATGGCGCTGATGCACAGGCTCTTGTTGATCAGTTGCGCACTGACCTTGAGTCAATCTTACTATTGCATCCTTGGGTGGGTTTTGGATTGGGCGTTCTCATTCCCGACTACAGGGAAGTTTGGGGAAAAAATTCCGACGCAAAGAAACTATATGAAGAAGACCCGACCCAAGCCGCATACCAGCAAATGTTTTTTGAGATCACTAAATCGGCTCAGTCTTATTCGAAGGATTGCCAAATTTCCTTTATCGCAACAACTCCACGTACTCAGGAAAAATTGCTGACGCATTTGAAGCCACAAAAATTAATCATCCAGATCTCGCTGCCTCTATGACGACTATTGCGCCGTTGGACGACAAGATAACACCTTCATTACAGATGGCAGACCTCATCGCTAGCGTGTACAGAAAATTTTTCCTTGAAAGAGCTGCTATGGGGAAAGCAACCGTTGACTTGAAGTGGGGGAATCATTTGGACTTGTTCGGTATATGGCATAAAGACCACATGCTGAACACCATCGAAATGAATTTAAGAGACCCACGGTATCATGCTGGCCAGTTGCCTAAGAGATCGATTCCAACGCCAACAAAAACAGAAATGAAACGCCAAGAGAAGCGAAGGCGCAAGGGCTTAATCAAGGCACTAGGAGAAGAAAGACAGGAAAAATGAGACGCAGTCAGGGGGGAGCTCCACGCGGTTGTCGCTGGTTCATTTCACCTGAAAATAGCTCGCCAGGCCGGCGATGGTCATGTTTTCGGTGATTGTGTCGTGGGGAATGAGCAGATAGTGCCACGGTTTCCCGCCGCAAGTGGCGGCGTGGTCGCTGGCCTGCTTGCACCACTTTACGGCTGCCACCATTTTGGCTAGAACTTCATCTTCCTCCATCTCGTTCCTGGCCTTTGGTTCCATCATGTAAATCGTGGTCTCTGTCTCGGCCACAAAATCGGGCTGGTATTCCGGGTTGTCGGGGCCGGATTTGTAAAAAATCTGGAACTGCCCCGTGGCGGGCTTGAACCACTTCTGTGCCTCGCGGTCCAGAATGATCGACAGCTTCCGTTCTGAGTCTGACTGGAACTTTTGCACCGGATAGAGGCACCGCTCGAAACCGCCGAAGAGATACTTTGCCATATTGCTTTTGTCGGCGGGCGGCACGCGGTAATCAAGCACAGGCTCGGCGGCTGATGCCGTGTAGGCGCTGGGCTTCAATTCCGTAAAGCCTTTGCTAATCTTGACTTCGTAGCCAGTTGCTTCTTCCCAATAGTGGTCCTGCATTTGGGCGTGAACGAAGCGGGCTATGTCGCGCTGGTAACAGCGAAGAACCTTGGATATCTCTTCCTCTTTCAGGTACGTGCGTAGATGATTCACCACCTGGGCGGCGAGATCGTAGAGCAAGTCGGCGTGCGCGTCGTAGGAGATGTCATCAAAATCCACCAAGCCGCTGACGACGTAATCCTCAAGGCGGGCCTCCTCCATCCCGCCCTTACCCATGGCAATGATATCCACCTCATCGGTACGCAGGTACTTAGCCCAAAGTACCTCATCTACCGCGGGGTACTTCATAGTGTCCAGCTTGAGCGTGAAGGGCTTAAAGCCTGACTGAACTTTCCCGGTCGGTACAACAAGGATGCGCGGAATATCAATCGTCTGCTGAATGACCATTTCTGAGGTCTTCGCCACGATTGCCGCAATGTCGGGTTTTGCTGCGACGCCCTCCAACTCCAATTGCGACGGCTGATAAAGGCTGGCTACCGTCTGGGCCACCTGTTCCTGCACTTCTTTGTGCGCGAGGAATGAGACGCTGGGCAGCTTTTGCGGCTGGCTCTCCAATTTGCGAATCACTTCAAAGGTAATCTGGGCCACTTTCTGGTCTTCCGGCTTGGTAAACACCGGCGGTTCGGCGGCTTTGGGAATTAGAGTGCTGGTGGTGGCCTGCTCCGGTTGGAAGCCCAGCTTGCTGGCCAGTTGCGACTGCGAGACCACAGTCACGGTTTTCTGGCCAAGCTGCTCCGGCTCCAGAATCACCTGTTGCAGCCGGATCGCCGAATCCGGCTTCTTTGCCTCGTCCACGATCTCTTGGAATCTGTCGTGGGCGACGATATTCAGCCGGTCCACAGAGTTGACGCCGGTGCGCTTGCCGTAAGGCAGGCGCAATCCCCGCCCAATCGACTGCTCAATCAAGGTGCGTGCATTGGCCGCGCGCAGCGGGATGATGGTGTAGAGGTTGGTTACGTCCCATCCTTCCTTGAGCATGTTCACGTGAATTACGATCTCCGTGGGCTCGTCGGTGTGCTCCACCTTCAGCAGGCGCTCCACCATCTCATCCTCTTCCGCGCCCGTCTTGCTGGAGTCCACCTGAATGACCTTCGTTTTGTATCGCCCCTCGAAAAACGCGTCCGACTGGATCAACTGCATCAATTGCCCCGCGTGCGTGGTGTCCCGCGCGATCACCAGAACGAACGGTTTCACGATTGCCCGGTTGCTTTCCCGTGCGTAGGTTTCCAGCTCCACCTTCACGCTTTCGTGCAGGCGGATGCCATCCTCCAGTTTCATCTGCTCCACGGCCTGCGGCGTCATTCCCGCCGCGCTAAAATTCTTGCGCGTAACCACCGCTGGCTCTTTCACAAAGCCGTCCGCCATCGCTTTGCCAAGCGGATAGTCGAGGATGACGTTCTTAAAGGGCTGTGGTCCCCTGGTTGTTTCCACGAAAGGCGTCGCCGTGAGTTCCAGGCCGATGACGGGCTTCAACTCATTGATGGCCCGCACACCCGCCGATGCCCGGTAGCGATGCGATTCGTCCATGATAAGCACAAGGTCCGGCAGTCCAGCCAGATACTCGAAGTAGCTCTCCCCGATGTATTCCGAGAGGCGCTTAATACGCGGCGACTTCCCGCCCCGAACTTCCGTATTGATCTTCGAGATGTTGAAGATGTTCACCTTGCAGCGGAGCAGCAGGTCAAACAGTGTGCCCGCCTTGGCTTCGTAGTTGTCACCGGTTATGATCTCCGGTGCGTCCGTGGCAAATTCCGCGATGCCTTTGAAGACGTATTTCGGCGTGTTCGGTGTAAAGTCCGTGATGAGCTTGTTGTAGATCGTCAGGTTGGGCGCCATGACGAAGAAATTGTTGATGCCGTGCGCCAAGTGCAGATAGCTAATGAACGCGCCCATCAGTCGTGTCTTGCCCACGCCGGTGGCGAGGGCGAAGCAGACGGAGGGGAAATCGCGCTCAAAATCGGTAACGGTGGGGAACTCGCTGCGAATCGTGGCGAGGGCTGACTGGATATCTGCGTCTTTGCGGGGAGGAACAATCTCCGTAATGCGGTCGAGAATTTCGAGCGACCGGCGTTGCGGAGGGCGCAGGCTCAATCGGCCGGAGATGGCGTTGACGTGTCGGTTCACTTCCCCACCTCCTTGTTAAAGAGCGCTTGCTGGCCGCGCTTATCCACCTTGGGTGGCGGCGGTGGCGCCTTGGGCAGGTTTTCAACCATCAGGCTGTAATCATCGTGTCCCCACTCGCAGCGGGCGAGCACGGCTTTGGGAATCTTCTTGACGGTCAGGTTTGGATAGCGGTCGGTTCCGCCGCGCGGCGCGCGGAAGGCGGGACAGAGCACCAGAAGCGTGCGCTCCAGCCCCACTTCGTCACTCAGTTGGGCAAGTTGTTCCCCACTCAGGTGCTGCGTGGTGACATAGACAAAGTCGCGCTCAGTGGAATGGCCGTGCTGCCAATAGACCGTGTCACTCGGCGCGTACTGAAAGCCTTCCAATTTGCAACAGGCCTCGGCCAGCATGGCAGCATTAAACTCCTTGCTGATCACCCAATTGCCCCATCTGTCTTTTTCCAGCAGTGACGGTGCGAGCCGGTAATAACGGAAACCACCGCCGCCTTTCCAATCTACGGCTTCGGTAATGCCGCCGGGATCGGTCCCATCGATGACTTTTTTCAGTCGCGGGATAATGAGTGTGTGGCAATGCTCGCCCAGCTCCACCATGATCCAGCGTCGGCCCATTTTGTGCGCGACGGCACCCGTGGTGCCCGAGCCCCCGAATGAGTCCAGGATGATGTCCCCGCGGTTCGACGCGATTGTTAGGATTCGATGCATGAGTCGCTCTGGCTTAGGCGTGTCGAACGCGTCAACCTTACCAAAAAGCCCGTGAATTTCTTTCTTGGCTTCATCTGTGTGACCAACCTCGTCGCTAGGCCACCAGGTCCATGGCACCACGCCTTCCACCTCTGATAGGTAGCGGATAACATTGGGCTGCGAATTGCCGTCCTTCCCAAACCAGATACGCCCCTCGGCTCGAAGCCTTTCAAATGTCCTCTTGGATAACCCCCAGCACCTCCCCTGAGGAGGCTTATGAATCTTCCCTCCCGGAGCCACAATTTCGTAAAACTGTTCTGGAGTGGCATGCCCCTCTTGCGCTGTCATCGGAATTGGTCGCCAACGTCCTCTGGGGTCATGATTGGGATTCTTGTAGACTTTCGCCTGATCTTCAGTGAGTGGGATTTTGTTTCGACGCTGCTCAAACCCAAATGGGTCTTTTGCATATGTAATGATGTACTCGTGCACATCACCAATGGCTTCTCGATTTTCACGAGAATAGCGCTTTTGCCAAACGTTTTGGGCAATAAACTTGTCGCGACCTGCGACTTGGTCCATGAGAACCCTGAGGTACGGCATCTCGTCATCATCAATTGAAATCCACAGTGATCCCTCATTGCTGAGCAACTTCCAAAGTAGTTCGAGTCGCGCCTGCATCAATGTCAGCCAAAGTGAATGCTCTACGCCGTCGTCATAGTGAGCGAATGCACTACCAGTGTTGTACGGCGGATCGATATAGATGCAGTTGATTTTTCCTGAGAACTCCTGTTCGAGGGCTTTGAGGGCAAGGAGATTGTCCCCAAAGATGAGGCGATTATCGAACAGGTCGTTGTCGGTAATGCGTTGCGCCGCGTGGTAAGACTTCTCCGGATCTTCCAGAAGGATGCGCGGCTCGAGCTTGGGCCGGTTCTCCTTGCCGATCCACGTTAGTTCCAGTCTCTGTTTGTTACTCATTAGGTTTGGATGCCTCGGTCGGGATACCATTGGGGGGGAGGCCAGGCGGGCAGGGGCTGGCCGAGTTGCGTCAGCAAGTCCCCGACCGCCTTCACCAGCTTGCGAAAAGAGCGGTTGCGGCGATGGGCCAGCGCCATATCGAAGGCCGCACTCATGCCCGGCTGGTCGCCGGTTTCAGAATAGGCGCGGTCAGCGGGCATGAAATCTTCCAGCGCGCCCTTGGCATCGCGTCTCGATTCCGGATTCTCAGGGGCCGTGGCATCAACGCGAATGCCATAGCTTCCTCGCAAAGATTCAAGTGCCGCCAGAAACCACGTTTCATATTCGCGGTAGGCAATCACCACATCGCACGGTGTGTCACCAGCAGCGGCTTGTGCCCACTCTCGCACCCTCGCGGCAAGTTCCTTCGGACAATCATCCTCGCCATCAAACAGAATCACCACCGCGGCGCACTCCGGTTGAAGCAGCGCCAGCCGCACTCCTGCCTGAATTCCTTGCTGGCTACGAAGCTGCGATTGGGTTCGTCGAATCGGAGCACCTACGTCGAGGCCAAAGCACCGGGCTTCTGCCAGCAAGCGCCGCAAAAGTATGGGGGCGGCTTCCACCTCGCCATAGCCTTCCACCAGGAGATAGATCTTCATTCTAACGTCTCAAAAAGACTTGCCTGGGTGAGGTCAGTGCGGTCGGAGAACAATTTCTCGGGATGCAATGCGTTAGAGCGCAGCAGCTCCCCCGCCCCCATTAAGTGCTTGCGCATGGCCGTTCGCGTCGCCTCAGAAGGAAGGAGGAGGTGAGACGCCCCTTCTTCCCACGACACGATGCGCAGGTTCTGGTCGGTGATCCATTCGGCATCAAGCAGCTCCGGGCTGTGCGTCGTCACAACTACCTGCATGGTCTTTGCAGCTTTGCGGATGAGGTCAAGAATCGCGCCCAGTGCCCCCGGGTGAATGGTCGCTTCCGGCTCCTCAATCACCAGAACGCTGGGGCTGGGCTTTTGGAAAATGGCCATAATTAGGCCAACGGAACGGAGCGTGCCGTCCGACATGTTGAAGGCATCGAAGGTCAGCTTCTTTCCCGATCCCCATTCCTGCGAGAAGCTCAGGGAGAGCTTGTTGCCGTGCTTCTTGGGGGAGACCGCCTTGGTGGCGGGAACAATGGATTCCAAAATCCTGTTTATTTCCGCCTTGTTCGCACTACCGTTAGCCCCTCGCAGCAATTCCTGCAACACGCTGGCAGCGTTCCCGCCGTTGGGCCTTAGGGTCACGCCGCTGTCCGGGTCCTGCATCTCGCGGAGCCTGCTGGGTTCGATGGAATAGACGCGCATCGCTCCCAGTAAGCGAAAGATGGGTGCAAAACGCTCGTCCCCAGCCACCAGGGGAAGCGCCAGCGCAGACGGCTCCAAGGCGGGCGTCAGTCCTTTCGCGTTGCTTGTCCAACCTTCTGCCCTGTCAAACCACGAATCGCTACCCCCACTCTTCCGTACAAAGCACTGTTCGCGAATGATGCGATATCCATAATTGGGCAGAGCCTTAACCTCGAACGCGTACCGCCCACCTCGAATTCCGTTGATGGGACCAAATTCAAAGGCGAGGCCGAGATTGGGGGGGTAGCTCTGTTGCCCCGAGCTTCGGTTGCGAACTGCTGAAATGCCTCCGCGACGGTCGAACACCGCCTGAAGGGGCTGCGCCATGGCCTCGGAAACAAAGCTGAAGACGTCCGCCATATTGCTTTTTCCCGAGCCATTTCGGCCCACGATAAAAAGAGGGTTGTCAAATGTGAGCGTAGCCGTCGGAAAGCTGCGGAACCGCTTGATGATGATTTTAGTGATCGGCGACAATTTCATGTTTGTAGCTCATCTCAGGGCTTGGAGGCTTCCATTATACGTCTTTTCCCGCCACACTCCAGCGCAGCGTAAATAGTTGTTGTACTCCGCTCTTCAGGGTCAGCTTGCCTTCGATTTGCGCGATCAGTTGTTCGCGTTGCTGATCGACTTTATCCTGAGCCTCAAAAAGCGCCCAGCGCTTCTCTTTGCGCTGCGATTCCAGCGCCTTGATCTGTTTCTGACCGGCCAACTTTTCCTCAAGCGTGGGCGCCAAAGTGGCGGCGCGGCGCGCTTCCTTGATCTCCCGGTCGAGCTCCTTGATCTCGCGTTCCAAACCGAGCTTGATGTCGTCAGCCCAGCCGTCGAGCTTTTCCGCCTCGGCCTCGAAGAACCGGGCATTGCGCTCCGAGATCGTGCGCTTTATGGCGGCCTGGCGCTCACGGGTGTGGGCATCGAGCGCGTCCGCACACGGCGCGGAAAAAGCCTGCTGGCTGATTTGACCCGGCAGAGTGAATAGGCGCGCGGCGGCATCATCATCGAGCCGCGTTCCATCATCGGTGACAGCGGCGAAGATCAAATGGTCTTCAGCCTGGTCCAGCGATTCGACGGAGAAACGCGAGAGCTTGAGCCACCCGGATTTCCCGATTAACGGTTTGAGGATTGAAACCTTGCCGTCGTGTTCGCCGTAGGCGAAGCGCACCTGCTGCACGGGTAGTTCGCGGTCCTTGGCCTGCGCCACCACCGCCTCTGCCAGAGGATGATTCAAGCGGTAGAGGTGGGCATCACCAGAGCGGCGCGGGAGTTCATAAAGGCCGATGGGGATTTCACCCTCTTTGGATTTGAAGGGGCACTCTTTAAGCTGAAATGACGAATTGTTTACAAATTCCGCATGATCCCGCAATTCGTGCCTGGTAAGCTGCATCAGGAGGCGCTCATAGCGGTTCAAATAGGCTTTGGAGGCTTCGTCACTCACCTTCAGCTTTTCCCGCACCTCATCGTCAAAATTCTCCAGCAGCTTGCGGCGGGTTTGGCTCATCGTTTCATTGATTTCAAAACTCAATTCAAGCTGGAGCTGGTCAAAGGCGGTCTTAATCTCTTCGGGCTTGCGGCAACCCTGATAGATGGCGGCGATCCGCTTCTCAAAGTCCACGCCGCTTTCAATCGCGCCCAGCACTTCGTCGCTGGCGCCAAAAACGCCCTCGAAAAGTTTGAATTTTTCGGACAACAATTCAAAGACGCGCTTATCCGCTTCGTTCTTGCGATTAAGGAAGTTCACCACTACCACATCGTGCTTCTGCCCGTAGCGGTGGCAGCGGCCAATGCGCTGCTCGATGCGTTGGGGGTTCCAGGGGAGGTCGTAATTCACTACCAGCGAGCAGAACTGGAGGTTGATGCCCTCCGCACCGGCCTCCGTGGCGATCATGATGCGGCCCTCTTCGCGGAAATAGTCCACCAGGGCGGAGCGCATGTCCGCAGTCTTGGAGCCGGTGACGCGGTCGGTGCCCTGATGGCGGTCGAACCACCTGGCGTAAATCTGCCTGGAGCGCTCATCCGTATTGGTGCCGTTGAAGAGAACAATGCCGTCCTTGAACGGACTATCGGCCAGCACCCGCAAGAGGTAACTCTGGGTTCGCCTCGATTCCGTGAAGATGATGGCCTTCTGTTCCGCACCCAATTCCACCGCCTTGGGAAAGGCAATGGCAAGCGCCTTCAGCAGTGCCTTTCCCTTCGCGTTGTGGTCAATAGAGGTGGCGAGCCGGGCGAAAGCATCGAGATCGGCAACCTCGGCTTCAATGGCGGTGCGGTCGGCGTCAGACAAGGGCGGGCTGGGCTCTTCTTCCGGCCATTCCTCGGCGGTCGGCTCCAGGGCTTCGTAGTCCTGGTCAAGATCGTCTTCCAGAGATTCCGCCGGCTTGGCCTTTTGCAGCTTGGCTTTGAGGCGTCTTGAAATGCTTTCCAGCGCTCCTGCTATGGCGAAGGTGGAAGAGGCCAGCAATTTGCGCAAAACCAGCGTCATCAGCGAACGTTGGCCCGAAGGCAGCGCCTGAAGATTAGGGCGGCGAAGGTATTCCGACACCAGATCGTAGAGGCGGTCTTCACTCTCTTCCGGAGTAAACTCCTCCACTATGGGCCGGCGCTTGGTGAAGGGTATGTAGGAAGTCACCTGACGGCGGAGCGTGCGATGGCACATGGGCTTAAGGCGCGCCTTGAGGGTGTGAAAAACCTGTTCCTGGGTAAGATTGGTAAACTGCTCGCGAAAGCTCTTGAGATCGCCGAAAGCATACTCATCAATGAAGCTGACGAGGCCGAAGAGCTCCAGCAGTGAGTTTTGCAGCGGCGTGGCCGTCAGCATCAGCTTGCTTTTGCCCGCCAGCGCCTGCTTCAGCGTGTTGGCAATGACGTTTGACGGTTTGTAGACATTGCGGAGGCGGTGGGCTTCGTCAATCACTACTAGGTCCCACATGGTGTTGGCGACGTCGGCAGCCTTGCTGCGGGCGAACTGGTAGGAACAGATCACAATGGCTTCAGGAATCTCAAGCGGGCGGAAGTTGCCGCGCTTGACCGCGTCATTGTAAGACTTCGATTCCAGAATCTGGCAGGGCAGAAAGAATTTCTCCGTCAACTCCTGATGCCACTGCTTGCGCAGATTGGCAGGTGTGATGATAAGCACCCGCCGCTTCCGTTCCGCCCATTTCTGGGAGAGCACCAGGCCCGCTTCAATGGTCTTCCCAAGTCCTACTTCATCTGCCAATAACGCCCCTTTGGACAGAGGCGAATTGAAGGCGAATAGGGCCGCGTCCACCTGATGGGGGTTCAAATCCACTTGCGCGCTCGCCACCGCGCCCGCAAGCTTCTCCAAACTGTCGGACGAGCAACGCTTGGTCAATTCGTGCGCGAAGTACTTGGCGTGGTAATCGGTCAGCAACAATTGCGTCATTGTCTGCCATGTATTTTTAGTTGCATCGGAGTATCGTGCCGGGCTTGCCGATGGTAATGAAGGTTTAGCTCAAAATCTAGCTTCATTTTCGGTGAGCCTTCAGCTCGTTAATTGACTTTTCCAGGGCGGCAAGCCCCGAGATGATCTCATCGAATGTAGGTACGGCGCCAAAGAGCATTGTTCGCATTGCCGCATAGTCCCGTTGCAGTTCAAGGACATGGTGTGTTGGTGGCAACAAGCGAAAGCTCCCGGGTTTCGCCTCTTCATACCTAGCCCATGGCGAACGGTAAAACCGCATCTTGAATCGTACGACTTCCTTCAACAGCTCGATCTTTGCCAGGGCGTCATTCCGCAGCGGGAGCAGGCTCAACCGGTACATGTCGTAATAGTGGCGGGAATAACGGGATGGGAGCGGTCTGTCCGGGCCGCGGTGGGCTTCTTGATGAAGGATAGTCGCCTTTTCCCAAAACGTCCTTTCGACGGCGATGGTCCTGACGGTCGTGCCTGGGTTTGCGAACAGCTTCGGGTATTGCTCGGCCGCATAGGGGCGAATCGCCTTCTGTTCGTTGGGTACCCATGCCGCGAGTGGGCCGATTTCAAGTCGGATCTGCGGGTTGATGGCCTCCAGCGCAAACGCCCTCGGGTATTGAATCAATACATCCTGGCCTTGAACGGCGACTGCAATGTCGGCTTCAGCTCGGCGTTTCAACTCGCGGGTCAGAACCGGGGCGAATTCCTGGGCAAGAAACTCCACTGCCCGCTGGTTGGCTTGCTTTCCCAACGCATCCTGTTTTGTCGTACTCCGTTCCTGCCACGGTTCGTCCTCGGAGTATCCGAGTAATGTCCAATCGAGGATTAAATCGATGTCCTCGGAAAACCGTTCGATGGCTCGATACACCTTGGAGAGGCTTGTGCCGCCCTTAAAGGCCATGCGGTCTTTCCATGGGCTGTCCTGGAATAGGTAATCGAGAGTCCAGCACACCCAGAAATCCTTTTCGATAATGGCCTCATGGACGTGCATGGCCTGGGCGGTGGCCCGGAACAGCTCTCTCCTGTCGATTTCCGGACGGCGGGCCAGGTCACGCACGGTGGGCCTCCCGCTGTGCCGCCAGCCGCTTGATGATTTCATAAACCCATGACGTGGCGTACCTGGCCTCGCGGACCGCGCGGGCTCGTTCCTTCTTGTCGAACTTTGCTCGGAGCGTGGCGATGACCGAGTCATCAACGTGGGTTTCTCCCAGGGTTTTGAGTGCTTGGACAAGCAAGGCAGTTTTTGGGGAGAGGACAGTTGTTTCTTTGTTTGCCCGGCGCTTGAAGACTAGCCGTCCGCCCTGCCAGTCGTAGGTCTTTGAGGGACCGTCGCTGAAATACTGCCATTGGGCGGGCACCTGTGTTGACAGGCCGAGAAGATTCAATGCAGTCTCGCCCGCGGGCAAGATGGTCCATCCGTGAGCCCGCGCGATGGCTCTGGCGATCGCGTCGGGATCGGGACTGGCCGGCGCGCTGAGCAGGTCGCTGAAGGCTGGGTAGTCGTAAATTCCGCGCAAGAGGCGGCGGATCGTGCCTTCCTTCGCTAACCGGGCAAGTGTCTGCCTTACGGTTTCATGGCTGGCGAGGTCAAGAAAGTCCTTCGGGGTAAAGACCCAACCCCTTCCGCTGCCATATATTCTGGCAAGTATCTGTGCTGCAATATCTTGAGGCATTGTGCATGCACCAGTTGCGTCACGAATAATAGGTCTTTTTCGTGACGCTGGCAACCGTATTCTAGTTGCTTGTCTAGTTGCTTCCACATTCGCAACGGCAGGCCCCACCCCTTTAGCGGTCCGGATTGCTAAATGACTGCGGTAAGCTGGCCTTAGCCAAATTGTTGGGAAGGGGGAGTAGACGTGTCCGAGGTCTATCTCGGGCCGCGAAGCGGACCGGATTGTGGTGGGTTTGCGTGAAATTTCCACATCTTGGGTCTCTCTACTACCGGCGCGGGCTCCACAGGACTAGGTACAGGAACTACAGGGGGGTCGCTGAAGTCTAAAAAAATGAGACACTTAACCACTGACGCGGCACCGAAAGTAACGTACGAGGGCACCCTGACTAACGTTGGGGGCACCTAAAGTAACGTGAATTTGTCGCTGGGAAGCGTACTGGGGCACCAAGACCAACGTGGATGGATTTCCCGGTGCACAGGTTTTTCAACAGGCGTGAAGTCGCTCGCAATTGTGGCGAGCGGTCTTGTAACTCGATCGCTGCGATGGCAGGCCTGCGCAACCAAGCAAAATCAAGTCCGCTCTATCCGCTAGGGCCGTGACTCACACCGTTTTGTGGGATCGAAATACTTTATCATCCCTACGCAGTCGTAGCTCCGCGCGGGCGAATGATCGCGGGATTTCATCCATAAGAGTCTTTAGCATCTCACCGATGACGAGGTCGTCGAGGCTCGGCCGTGACAAACAGACAATGGCGGCTAGCTGCGTCAAGGTATGCGCAGCATTTTGCCCCGGCTCAGTTAGTCCCGCATTGCTTCGCCCGGCGAGTAGTCCGCCATAGTCGAACAACCCGAGCCTGACATACATGCTCTTGATGCCGGCATGGATGTTGTCGTTGCCCATTTGGTAGTGCGCGCGCATCTCTGCCCGGCCAGCAGCCGCTTCGAGGTCGACAAATGTTGGTCTGTTCTTCTTCAGGTGCGCGGCAGCCCATCCGTAGTCTGTTTTGAATGGTTCCCCATACTTCGCCATTACCTTGTCGTAGGCCTTTTCGATCTTCGCTTGTGCCCGTGCCGAAAGTGGCCTGTAGCCCAGCAAATTAGAACATTCCAGGTACTTCGTCATCGCCCGCTTCGACTCTACGGCCTGATGCTCAACATAGCGTTCCGCGGCATTCTCACCCCCCTGCGAGATGATGGCCGCAACAACCGCGGTCTCGTGGAGGGTTCTCCAGCGAGCCATGGCTCCATCGGCGAATCCGTTTTCGAGCAAACAAATGACTTCGTCTGTGACTTGGCAACCGCGAACAAGCAATCGAATGAGAACTTGCCTGAACTGCTTCTTCGTGTGTTGTCTCAGGCCGCTCTCACGGTGATGCGCCCGTTCGCACCATTCACGCACCATGGTAAGCAGCATCCGGAGCGGACCAAGTGACTTCCCCCACCGCTGCTCCAGTCGTGCACGAAATCCCGAAAAGTCGACTTCCTGCTGCGCCTGTTCGTCTGGCCATCGTGTTTTGAGGTCCTTAAGAATGCTTCTGGAGAGTTTTCCAGCCATCAGGGGAAGGAGTGCGGGAAGTTGGTTCTCGGAGAACGCATCGATGGCTTTAGCCACTTCATCGAGGTCCGCGGCGGTAAGACTAAGATTTATGTTCCGGCTCTTCGCGACATTTTTCGATATAAACGGTTCGGTGCTGCCGGTCAGTAGATGCTGCGCAATCTCAAGCGCAAGCCCTTTCGGCGAGACCACTCCTTCAGCCTTCAGCCTTTTTGAAATCAGATTTTCAAGAAAGAGAGCGGGCATCTGTGCCGAGGCTTGATTCAATGCCTTTTGAAGTGTGTCCATGTCTGGCCTCGCCTTTCGCCAATATTTATCATTAGCTCACCATGCTGGGAGTCGGAATGTCGGATGTGCCTGGCGAAATTTTCCCAGCACCTCATCACGCAGGCACTCTAGTTCATGGGCTGCGTGCGACGACTTAAAGAAGTAGACCGGGCAGCTTGGGTCATTGCATTGGCACTGCTGCAGAACGCCAGACCGGATCATTTCGTCGTATTTTGCACGGAGTTTTGAAAGTGCCATTTCAACCACCTGAATCTTCGCCCGAAGGACTTCGCTTTTTAATTGGTGATGGGAAGGAATGCGGTCGATGATGTGTCCGTCGCGGTCTTTCCAGATTCCAGTTCCCAGAGCATGGATAGTGTCCGTGACGGCTTGCTTGAAATGACCGAGATTGCTTTCCTGCCGAATTGGTGTGTAAAAGGCCGGGCGGTCAAACACCTGTGCGAAAACTGCGAGCACTTCGTCATCGTTAATCGGCCGCGTGGATTCGGCCAGCTTTTTGAGATCCTCAGGCGCATCGGGAAAGGATTGGCCTTCGAAGAAGCGCTTAAGCAGGGACTCGGCATCCTTGCGAAGGAACTCCTCAAACTCCGGGCCGGACCATATATCGCACTCCTTCACGCCTAGGGATTTTACGCGCCTTTTGATTTTGTCCCGTAGTGGTGCAGATAGCTTGCTTTGCGCGACGATACGGAAGCGGGACGGGACGCCACTGGGCGCCTTCAGAATCTTTGCGATATCAGTGGCTGCCTTGGTGAATGTGAGTCGCTTTCGGTTCGCGCACTGGATGCATATGGTTTCGCCGTCCTCGCAGATGCCCCAGATATCACGCCCAAGATCGCTTCCCGTCTGGCCATACCATTCGAGCGAGCGCCAAGCATTAGTTCGCCAGTGGTAGGCGAAAACAAGGCGCTCAAATTCAGATCCGTCAAGGTCCTCGAAATGAACACGGTGCACGGACGTTGCAGGTTTGGGCATGGCTTTATCCAATTCTGCGGCCGACCATGTACGAAAGTTAGGCCGCAAGTGACTATTACATGTTTATATTGCATTTGCTTAGTACATACCATTTCGCATCGGTATGCCCTCAAGAAGCGCGGCCTAGGTCCTTGGTTCTCGATGAGAGATATAGATAGCACCTGCGGGATCTACTCATTGGCAATGACTCCGAATTGCAGGCTATACGTCTCCATCAGATAGGCATCGGTAACGCTCAATAACTCCAGTTGTGCGCGAGTCGCCTGTTCCTTTGAGAGGCCGGGCTGGACGATGTAGATTCTTATCGACACGGGGCAAAGACGGCTCATTTCACGAATCGTGAGCAGCAGCTCCCCATCGCCCTTTTCGTAACGGCTTGCTCCTTCTCCCTCCTGGCGGCGGGCCTCCCTGCGAAGGAAATGAGTGAATAGATCTGTGCGTTTTTCGTGTGATGACATCCAGGCGATGCTTTTCTGCGCCTGCCCGCATACTTCGTAAAGGTCTTCAACCCTTCGTCCTGCGGCGGCGGCTAGAGAATATTTGCAATGATAAAACTCAACGTTGATGCGGGAAGGGGCCGCCTCGTCGCCGATAACTTTGATCGTCACGACATCAGCGGCCTCACCCTTTCCGTCGTCGTCGATGATCATGTCATAGTCCCCATTCATGAGCTTGGCGATGACCCTTGCTTGAATGGAATCGGACTCCTTTCGTTCTCCCTGTGACTCCTTAGTAATATCAACACCGGTCCAGTCCCACGCCAGAATCTTCGCGGGGTCATATGGAGGATGCGTAGTTTTGAGCGGAATGAAGTCATTGCCTTCCAGGGCCGAGCCGTCGGAGAACCAGATCATTGGTGGATCTTCGTAGAAGAAATCAGTGGCGTCCTCCGCTTCGGCGCGTTCACCGCGTCGCACCTGAATTTTCTCACTGCTACGTATCACAAAGCGGTAGTTCGGCCCTTCCTGCTCTTCGAATAGCTCTAGTTCCAACTCCGCTTCCTGATCATCTGCGACAATCTTGAACTTAAGGGCGCCATTAGTGGTGGGTGAAACAATCTCCAGATCCAGCTCGCTCAGCGGATACTCCTTCTCGCCTATGGCTATGGACCATAGCATTTCGGCAGTGGTGTATATTTCTTCGGGCCAATCCACTGTGATGGGCATCAAGGCTGGCCGCACCGTGACCGCCTTCGCCTCTAGTGTCCCTCTGAGAACCTCATCAGGATCAATGGTCTCGTCGAGGAGCTTTGCGCCAATCGCCTTGCACCACGCAGCAAGTTCATCGACACGATCCCGGCGGTGCGACCAGATTCGGCCTTTTCGCGACGCCCCGACCGTGACCCTGATTCCCTCTTGAAACCCGCCGCCGGAGAGTACGGACTTCCGGGCGTGCCGACGTTGCACGTCGGGTAACTCGGCCGCAACATCCGCACCCATGCGGCCCGTATAACGCACGTTTCTCCCCAGCTGTTCGGTGAGGCCGACATTTTGCAGGCGTAGCCGATTCACGCCTGCAAAGGTGCGGAATACCTGCTGGCCCCGGATAAGCGTGACGTTTTCCCCCGCGATAGCTTTCGCGAGGGCTTTGTATTCTCCGGAATTTGTGGAACTGTTAATGAAAAGCAGGTTTTGCTCGGGTGACCAGATCACAACGTACAATTCCCACTCCCAACTGAACAAATCCTCGACATTGGTCCAGGCGACAGCAACCCGGCGCGCGGTCACAATGACGAGCGTGTGCTCTGCATGGTTAATCGTCTCGTAGATTCGTTCGCACGAATTTCGCGCGGGCAGACCCTCCCGGAAGTTATGCGGCGTCCATTCCTCACACCTTGTCATGTAGACAACGGCGCTCGTCGCGGGACGGACCGTTTTTAGCGGTATCTCTTTGGTGAACTCCGTGAAGCCGCGCAGAAACTCTTGCAGCGAGACCTGTTCACCGATCATCGTTTCGCTCAGCTGCGGCAGCAACAAGTTCCAGTCGGGATCTCGGGTGTAGAGCTTTCGCAGCTCATCCTGAACATGTACGTCCGCGGTGTTGGCGATAAAGGTCGCATTCCCAAGATCAGGCCGCTTACGTGTGAAGCGGCCGGCGAGTTGGAGTGTGACCGCCAGCGTCTTGCGAATGTCGTGGAAAGCTGCGATTTTCAGTTCTGGAAGGTCAAAACCTTCGCCTAGCATGTCAACGCAAACCACAATCCGGGATTGGCCACTGATGAGTTTCTGGCGAATCTCCTCACGTCGCTTGACGGACTTGATTCCGGTGTGCAGCTGAACCGGATTAAAGTCGCCATATTGGCTGTAAATCTCACAGACGGCTTTCGCGCGGCTGATATCTTCGACCCGGGCCATGAGGATGTGGCCCTTATCACTGTCAAGGCGCAGGCGCTCAATGGCTTTTTCAGCAATCACCCTGTCCACAAGTTTCGTGTTGAACTCGATGACGGGCTCAAACTGGATCGGTGCAAAGTAGCCTTCCTGCTGCGCCAGTTTTAGGGGATATTTGAAAATGATGTCGCCATCGAGCGGCCTGCCGTCCTCCCGGAACGGTGTGGCAGTAAATTGGAGGATTCTCCGGCCACGGAAACGCTTCTTGAAGGCGCTCCACGTCGGGGCCTCTGCGTGATGCGCCTCGTCGATGAACAGATACGGACAATGCGTTGCCATTCGTTCCTGAACGGCCTGGTCACATTGGCCCGCAATCTGGCTGGTAGTCACGATGACTTGGGAGTGCGTGAAAATGCGGTCTACTTCCTCACATGTTGAGGGAATGTGTTGGAGCATACACACGATTGGGGTTCTTGCGCTCTCCTTCAGGACCGGGCAACCAGGGGCTTTCAGAACTCCAAGCGTAAGAAATTTTTCAGCGAGCTGGGTCCGGAGCGCATCGGTAGGTACGATAACAAGCAGTTTCGGGCATTTCACGGAGACAAGAATCGATAACATAGTCTCCGTTTTGCCGGTGCCGGTGGGCATTACGATGATTGCAGGCGAATCTGAAACAATCCAGTGCATGTGGGCGGCGTGTACGCCGCCTATCTGTGGCCGCCTGAGGCCAATTAAATTCCGCGCCAGATCTTCTTCGACAAAGGAGAACGCCCCATCCCATGAGTTAATGACTTCGGTGACCCGATGCGCATAGTCCGGCTCGGCTCCATCGGTGGGAATCAGCGGGTGCTTTCGCCACTTCGCGTTGGAAAGATCGTTAGTGGCGAGAGCCGGGTCGGGAGCGCCAATGAGTATGTGTCGGTAGCTGTCGCGTACATTTTTGGCGTTTGGAAGGATGAGAATTTCATCGGGCTCGCCCGGCCGAAAAAGAAAACCGGTGGTTCGCCCACTTGTGAACGGGACAAGGTTGCCTTCGCGCCGATGCTTAAGCTCGACGATCTGCTGAATGGGATTTCCTGCTTCCTCAATGTCGATCCCAAGCACGCTTGGAAAGGTCAATTGCATTTTGGCTCTTCGAGTCAAACAAATGCCTTCGGTAGAAACCCATGGGTAGCGCCACTATACCGCCCGAGAGGGCACGATGTCACCTATCGTCGATCAATGTTTAGTTGAGTCTCCACGGACGCACATGCCAGGGCTGGTTGCGCAGGGAGGACGAATCGAGATATGTGAGATTGTTCAACCTACGTTAAGCGGTCGCTTGATGAATGGCAGGCGATTGCCTGGAAGACCGGACGATCAGGAATTTGCCATCATGGGATTGTTCTGCGGGGCACTCAGGCCAAAAGAGCTTGATTCTCTGAAGCCAATGGCGCAGGGTCTGCCGGAATCGCTTGTTCCGGGAATAGGTCGCGGCACCCAGTTGGCCCTGCAAGCCCTGGGGACCGAAGAGGGGTATTCGAGCGGCGCCTGCTTTCACAGTCCAACTTTTCCAGACGATCCAGACGTAGAAGTCGAGCAACCCCGGCGCGTTGGCCAGGACGGCTACAACTTGCCGCTCCACTGGGATTGGGTGCTGATTGACCTCCTCATAGAAGCTGTCGCTCAGTGTAACTACGTTATCGGCCTGGTCAGGTCCTGGGGAGTCCTGAGGCTCCGCGTGGTTGAACCAGAGCTCCATGCGATCAAAAAAATGGAACCTGGCGACGTCGAAGCATTGGCTACCGGGCCGATCTTTATCGGTGCCGAAGAAGATGCTGGCCGCAAATATGCGCTCGAAACCCTGGACGAGACGGCGGTAGTGAATGCCGTCCTTTGGAAGTTGCAGGAAGTCGAGTAACTGGGCGGCTCTTTGAAAGTGAACGGTACGGCTCTTTTGCTTCACGGCCAGCGTCGCGACCCAGATCGGAATCAGGCGATCCTGGCCGAATGGCAAACCAAAACGTGGATGGGCGACGACCTCCAAGAAGAACTTGCCGTTCTGACGACGATGAACCAACTCCCCGGCCGGCGGGCGGCGCAAGGGGAGTCCGCAGAGCACGAATGGGCGGGCGTGGTACGCCAACTCTTGACTTCGATTCCCACGTTGTTCTCGAACGAGTTGGATGGCGTCGAGTTGCTTGTGCCTCAGCTTTGTGATCGAAATCGTGTCCAGAATGGAGCCCACCGGTACGAAGCCCGACATACCCTGTGCGCGGCTATTCGCGAGGTCAGTACGAGTCTCTTGGCTCGGCATGTGTGGCAAAAGCACAGGAAGCTCCAAAAATTGCACACGTGTACGGTATCGCTGACGCGGCGATGGGTAGAGCCTAAAAGGCGCTGCTCTGGTGTGCCCAAGAGTGTGCCCAAGAGGAGGCGACTGGGCGCACAGGCAAAATCGCCAAGCTATTGATTATTTAGGGTGGTTTATCCTTGGGGTCGTCTGGGTTGGTGCTATCTTCTGTTCCTAAGTCTGGCGCGTCTGCCAATTCCGCCACTTTCGCAATCTCTTTGCCGCTCTATTTTCAATAACGTATCTCAACTCCGGTTGTCCAGCCCTATCTCAAAAGAAAGTTCGCGCTCACGCTCCTGGCACATAGCCCTTTCCAAACCGGTTTTCCGACTCGTTGCGGAAGTCTGAGATCAGGGACATCAGGGAGGAGGTTCCGCCGTCCAGAACGATGGTCTGCCCGATCAGATAACCCGCCTCGTCGGAGCAGATAAAGGCGGCCAGCTTTGCCACCTCTTCAGGGCGTCCCGGACGCGCGACAGGAATCATGCGGTGGGCCGTTTCTGCCGCGCCTTCGTCAGTGAAGCCGGGCACAGCCTTGTAATAGTTCTCCACGGTCACCCATCCGGGCGCGATGGCGTTTACGCGCACGCCTTTGTGCGCAACTTCCACCGCCAGGGAGCGCGTAAAGGCAATAATGGAGCCCTTGGTGGCCGCGTAAAGCGAGTGCTCGGGCGCTCCCGACAGGCCGTGAATCGAGGTCAGGTTGCAAACCGCTCCGCCGCCCGCCGTGATCATGCCATCCACCACGCGTTGGGTGAGGAAAAACTGGGCGCGGAAATTGACGTGGAAGATGAAATCAAACTGCTCCTGATTGATCTTCAGAAAGGGCTTGTTGAACGTCACACCCGCATTGTTCACCAGGCAGTCGATGCCACCCAAAAAGTCAGCAGCCTTGCCAGCCAGCGCGACAACCTCATCCACATTTTCGAAATTGGCGTGAATGACCGCGGCGCGGCGCCCCATGGCGCGGATCTCTTCCGCCGCGGATTCGGCGCCCGCGTCACGCGCGTAGTGCAGAACAACGTCGGAGCCCTGCCGCGCGAACTCCAGGGCAATCTCCCGCCCGATGCCCGTGCCGGAACCCGTCACCAGCGTCCTCTTCCCCTTCAAACGCCCCTCTGTGGCCATTTGCATATCCCCCGATTCAAACTGTATTGTGGTAACCGCCCTTGTGCCCGTACGCGAGGCAATTTAAGCCTCCCCGCAAAACGTGACGGGATGCTACTCTCACGCATGGGGGGAGTCAACTTGTTTGTGCGCCAGAGTGCGCCAGAAGTAACCCCAAGGGGCAATAATCCAGATTTTTGGATTCAGATTCAAAAAACGAGGTGACGATGTCACGTGAATGTATGGAGTCAATCCGCAACTTCAAAGTGGATCATGGTTCAGTGGCGCTGTGGTGGCTTGGGCAGATGGGATACCTCATCAAGACACCTGCCGGAACCCTCTTCTCCGTTGATGCCTACTTGACCAACTCCTGCAAGGCAATCGGAGATTCCATTGGCCTTAACCTTGATCGCCGGGTTCCCATTTTCATCGAGCCGGAGGAACTGGAGGTTGACCACTTCCTCTGCACACATTCGCATGGGGACCACGCGGATCCTGATACCATCACCCGGATGCGCCCGAACGGCGCTGAGACTTTCGTCGGACCCGGCCTGGCCTGCGAAGTCTTCAACAATTGCGGTGTGGCCAAAGCCAAAATCCAACAGGTATATCCTGGAGGGAAAACGCAGGTATCCGACACAACACTTCATGGCACGTTTGCCCTGGCCACAGACGATTCCGACTTGAACCACATGGGGTATGTGCTGGCCATTGAAAACGGCCCGCGCGTGTACATCTCGGGCGATACCGACTACCATGATCTGCTGGCGCACGTGGGCAAACTGGAACCGGACATCATGATTACCTGCATGAATAGCGGGTTCAACAATCTGAGTCATTGGGAAGCGGCGGACCTTGCCCGCTTGATCAAACCCAAAGTAGCGATTCCCTGCCACTACGACATGTTTCCTGACAACGCCACCGATCCCCAGCAGTTCCGCGCCGCCCTGGGATTCAAAGCGCCCAGCGTGCGCTATGAACAACTGGATTACGTAAAGCCGTTCGTGTTCAAATCCTGATCCTGGCGTGGTTATAATTTATCGAGCCCTACGGAATGTCAAAGAGGTAGTCTTATCTAAAGAAACGGGGAGAAGACTGATGCAGCGTTTCAAGAGATTGGGCCTCACACTGGTGATTGCCGCCGCAATCGTCGCAGCGATTCACGCGCCATTGATGGCCCAGGAAGCAGGCGCAGCGAGCGTAGCGGATCCGCTGCTTGAAACCCTTAACAGTGAATTCCGAGCGCAGTACCAGCAAGCCCTGGCGGCGACATTGGCCACACCGGGCCCACTAATTTTGGAAGAAGGCGACAACCTGATTCTGGTTCGAAATGGTGAACGCACCACCGTCCTGATTAAGCCCGTTGGCTATCACGAACTGAAGGCAGTCGCGCACATTCCCCTGGCACTGTTCATAATGCTGTCATTCCCGCAGCAGTCAAACCTTTCCGCCGAGCGCAAGCAAAGCCTTCAGCATTATCACGAGTTGATGGTTAGCACATATGAAAGCCTTTCCCAACGTCACTTCACGCCGCAGCAACTTGAACGGCAGAAGAAGATCTTCAGCGCATCTTTCGAATTACTGGATGGAGCTTTGGCCAGCGGCGAAGTCAGCCCAAACACCCTGAAAACCTTTACCCGACAGATGGGGCCACTACTTCTTTCGAACGTTGCGGAAGCGACGGCACTGGAAATGCGGGAACTTTACAAGACAACGGCGGAGTGGAAGAAACAGCTCACCCCGGCGGAGTGGAACACACTGCACATAGTGATGATTGGGCCGCACATGCCACGCGATCAGGAATGCTCCATCCAATTCTTTGAGCGGCTTTTCCGCGAACAGGAGGAAGGCAAACGCATCATATACGCGGAGGCTTTATGGAACGAGAAGGACGCGCTGAACCTGCTTGGCACGCATGTGGTGGACGAATCCGCGGGTGCGGCTTTCTTTGGAGATCCCATGCGCATGCACCGCGACCTGCTTGCGGACGCCGCCAAAGCCTATCTGGATGCGCACCCATTGGAGAAGTAGGCAGTGGCTAGAGGGCAGTAGGCATGAAGATTGGTACAATGGATGAGTGCCAAAGAATTTTCCGGGTCATCATTATTAATGCTTAATTCGTAATTCTTAATTCGAATTGTACATTTCCATGCGCTTTTCTCTCAAGGTACTCCTGGGTTTTGTTGCAACATACTCCGCCCTGCTCCTCCTGCATCTACCGTTGCTAGGGTTGCCGTATTTTTGGGACGAAGCGGGATATTACATTCCTTCAGCGCTGGACTTCTACCGCTCGTGGGCACTGACCCCACATTCGACCCTTCCGGAGGGCCACCCGCCGCTGGTGATGATCTATCTCGGCCTCGCCTGGCGGATTTTTGGGTATTCGGCGTGGGTGGCGCGCTCCGCCATGACGCTGATCGCAACCGCCACTGTATCGTCGCTCTATGCCTTGGGCCGACGGGTTTCCAGTGCTGAAATTGCTGCATGGAGCGCGGTGCTTCTTGCGCTCTCTCCGATGTTCTTTGCCCAAAGCTCACTCGTGCACCTGGATCTTGCCGTTGCACTCTTCACCACGCTGGCGATTCTTTTTCTGCTCACCGATCAATTCTGGCTCTTCGCTTTGGCGGCTTCACTGGCCGTTCTCAGCAAGGAGACCGCAGTTGTTCTGCTGCCTGTTGCGTGGCTTTATGCGTGGAGAGTTAGCCGGAGAACTGCAGATGATGCGCGCTTGCGCCTGTTATTTTGGATTCCACTCATTGCACCAATCGTACCTTTGGCGACTTGGACACTCTTCTACCATCATGCGACCGGCTTTTGGACGGGCAATCGCGGCTATCTGAGTTACAACCTCTATTCCACGCTTTCGCCCATCCGCATTTTCTGGAGTTTCATGCGCCGCTCTTATGAGCTTTTTCTGGGGGGGTTCAATTGGTTGCTCATTTTATGCGCGCCGATGGGGATCTGGTGGGGGCGGAAGCATTTCAAGCTCGATTCGGCAAGCCTTGAAAATGGACCACCCTGGCGATCGTTCATCTTTTTAACCGCGGGACTCATCACCGTCTATCTGCTTTTGCTGAGTGTGGTGGGCGGAGCGATTCTTCCCCGTTACCTGCTGCCCGTCATGCCCCTGTTTTATCTTGCCGCCACGGCCATGGTGGCTCGATTACCGCACTTTGCCGGCCGGCTTATTTTGATGGCGGTCGCGATCTGTTTTGTTGCGTCGTGGTTCATCAACCCACCCTACCCTTTCCCATTTGAAGATAACCTGGCGTATGCGGACTTCATCCGCCTGCACGAACAAGCCGCCAAATTCCTGGAGGCACAGCCCAATCAGCCCAGGATTTTCACCGCCTGGCCAGCCTCTGATGAGCTGACGCGCCCGTTTCTGGGTTATGTTCACAATCCTCTGCGCGTCGTTCCCGCGCTGGGGTTTGCACCGTCGGAAATGGCTGACATCCCCCCGGAATCCTTCGACATGGTCTATCTCTATTCCCGACGCTGGGAACCGCCGGGAAACTGGGTGGCGCGCTTTCCAACATGGTTACAAATTCAGGGGCGGTATTATGACTATCACCCCCAGGTTGACGCTCAAACCATAGTGGATCGATATCACCTTCGATTACTGACCCAGATGGAACGCAACGGCCAGTGGGTCAAGATCTATTCGCACTAAGTGAATTGCAGCGCGAACCCGTTTCCCACCCCGACCTTGCAATCAAATTCCCCCGCGGTTAGCTGCGTGTGGTATAGTTGGCGTTTGGTGATGGAGTTCACCTTCCGATTCCCTGCTGCAGCAGGGTGATGACTCCTGGCCGCCGATGGGCGTTCAGGAGTTTTTTTGTTTTGTAGGGGAACGGTTGCAACGTCGCACTCGGCCGCAATGAAACACCATGGCGCAAAAGATCGTCATCATGTCGGATATTCACGGCAATTTCGACGCGCTCATGGCGCTCCCGGAGTCCTACGACGAGCTTTGGGTGTTGGGCGATCTGGTGAATTACGGACCTGACCCGGCGGCAGTGATCGATTTTGTAAAGGCGAAAGCAGTCCTCGTGGTGAGCGGGAACCATGACTATTCAATTGGCGTTAACCAGGACCCGCAGTGCTCGCCCCGGTTCAAGCAGATGGCGGAGGCGACGCGGCGCTACACAAATTCCGTCCTGAGCATGGAGCACAAGCACTATCTCCGCCACCTCCCTCGCCAAGTGGAGACTGAGCGCGAGGGAACCCGCTTCCACCTCTGCCATGCAATTCCGTCCAATCCGCTGTTCGGCTATTGTCAGGCCGATTCCCCGCGCTGGCCCGCTGAAGTTGATGGACTCAGTGCCAATATCGTTCTGGTGGGCCACACGCATATTCCTTTTGTGAAGAAGTTCGGCACGCGTCTGGTGGTAAATCCGGGAAGCCTGGGGCAGCCCAAGACAGGAAGTCCCCAGGCGCGGTATGCGGTTTGGGAGGATGGCAAGATAAAGCTTAAATCCTACGAATATCCGGTCGAATTGACCGTGGCCAAGGTGCAGGCGCTTCCGATCGACGAGGCTTTTCGGGATGAGCTAAGCGCGATATTGAGGACCGGCAAAGTTCCGACGGAAAGTTGAAGTCGAAAGTTGAAGAGTCCAAGAGTTAAAGGGTAGAAATTGTAGGGGCGGTTCGCCAACCGCCCCGCAATAATGCCATGGCCGCCCCCGCCATGCTCAGGCACGGGCATGACGCCCGTGGCACGGCTTTTGGGGTGCGGGCAGGAGTGCCTGTGTCACAATTGAGATTGTTTGAAAGCACGGGAGCATAGATGTCGCAGGAACAGTTGGAGATTTCTCCCACGGCGGCTGGCGAGGTTGATGGGGCATCCAAGCCTCTCCGTTTGGCTCGTCTGGGAGAAGAATTGGGCGCCCCATCCATCGCGGAGGATGGAAACAGGCTTGCGGCGCGCGTGGGGGAAGGCCGTTTTTACCTCGCCTGCATTGGCCAGTTCAAGCGCGGAAAATCGACGTTGATCAATGCTCTGATCGGCACTCCAATCCTTCCCGTCGGTTTCATTCCCGTCACCGCCGTTCCCACCGTGATCCGATATGGAGGGCAACCTCGCGCACGGGTGCAGGCGCGGGATGGATCATGGCAAGACGTTCCCGTCTCCGACATGCATCAGTACGTTTCGGAGGAGTTCAATCCGGAAAACACCAAAGCTGTGGCAGGCGTTGAGGTCTTTGTGCCCAGCGCGTTGCTCTCCACCGGCATGTGCTTTGTCGATACGCCCGGCCTGGGATCTGTGTTCACGAATAATACGGCAGCAACGCACGCCTTCATTCCCCACATTGATGCCGCTCTCGTGGTCTTTGGTGCTGACCCGCCGCTGGCAGGCGAGGAGTTGGCACTGGTGGAGACGGTGGGGAAAGAAGTTCAAAATCTGATCCTGGTTTTGAACAAGGCTGACCGCACCAGTGACGCAGAGCGGGCTGCGGCCAAGGCTTTCACCATCAAGGTTCTGGAAAAAAGGCTCAAGCGCCCGGTGGGACAGGTGTTTGAAGTGAGCGCGGCGGAGCGCATGGAAAATCGCGGGCCGGAGCGCGATTGGGCAAAACTCCTGGCGGCGCTCGACGAGCTTGTTCAGGTCTCCGGGCACCAATTGCTTCAGGAAGCCTGCGACCGCGGAATTGAGCGCCTCAGTGAACAATTGCTGGCCATCATCACTGAGGAGCGGGAGGCACTGGAGCGGCCACTGGAAGAATCAGAGCGCAGAATTGCGGCCATGAAGCAGACCATCGCGGACGCGGAACGCTCCATGCGCGAGGTGGAATTTCTCTGGATCGCGGAGCAGCGGCATCTCTCCGACCTATTTGTGGAACGGCACAAGGCGTATCTCGCATCCATCTGGCCCCAGGCACTGGAGGAGTTTGACCGGACCGTGGCCTCCCTTCCCCGCCGCATGGGGCCGACCTTTCGCTACGCTGTCATGCGCAATGCCCAGGAGATTGCCCGGCGGGACATCCAGCCCTGGTTAACGGCGGAGCAGACCGAGGGGGAAAAAGAATATCGGCAGGTGGCAACACGGTTTGTGCAGATGGCCAATGACTTCCTGAAAGAGCTTGCTGACGCAGGGGTTCGGGAATTGGCCCAGCTGCCGCACGCGCTCGACCCGGAAATAGGATTTCGCGTCCGGTCAGAATACCGGTTTCGCGACATGATCGAAATCGCCCAACCTGCGTCGCCCCTCATCTGGCTGGCCGATCTGGTGCTGGGACTCGTAGGGGCGAGCCCTGTGATTGAGCGCGAAGGACGGGAATTCCTCGCCCGGCTGTTTGAAGTCAACTGCTCGCGCGTGCAGAATGACATCCTCAATCGCGTGCAGGAAAGCCGTGACCGCTTGGAAGTGGAGATTCGCAAGCTCCTGCATGAAATCAGCCGCATCGCCGTGGAGGCCTTGAGCCATGCGCGCGAAGCACACGCCGCTGGTGATCCGGCGGTGCAGGCAGCACTGGCACGGCTTAAGTGCATTGAAAGTGAAGTCATCAGTTTGTCTTCCTGACTTTGTTCTTTGTTAGAATGCTTCCTTGGTCGACAAGTGGGAAGAGCCTCGAAGGCGCGGATCAGGATTCAATACGACGGAGGTGGAATCGGTTGCGTTATTGGATTGTTTTTCTCGGCGGAGGTCTGGGTTCGCTAACCCGTTACGTGGCGGGAACCGCGATTATGGCTCGCTATGGCGGCCTATTCCCGCTTGGCACCATGGTCATCAACGTCACGGGATCCTTCCTTATCGGGCTACTGATGACTCTGTTGACAGAACGATGGCACCTCGACCCCATTTGGAGAATGGCGCTGGTGGTGGGCTTCCTCGGGGGGTACACAACCTTTTCCAGCTTCGAGTATGAGTCGTATCGAGCCATCCGCGACGGCGGACAGTGGATTGGTCTAATGAATATTGCAGGAAGCGTGCTTCTGGGGTATATAGCGGTCTGGACGGGTGCGGTTGTGGCCGGCCACCGGTAGAGCCTAAGCCGTACTATAGGGCGGCACGCGCCGGGCTGATGCCATGCCACTCGTCCCGGGCTAAAAGGCCCGGCAACTGAACATTATTTCCGGGCTAAAGCCCGGCTGTACGATGTCGAAGAAGTCGAAGGCGGAGGAAAGATGCTTGCCAAAGGCCCGGCGAAGAAAGTATGCATTTACGTCAACGAGGATACGCGCCACAACCTTACGCCCCTTTACGAAGCCATCCTTTCATACCTGATCCACAAGGGCGTGGCGGGCGCAACGGCTTATAACGCCATGGCGGGATTTGGCGCTCACCAAGTGATGCATACGTCCCAGGTTGAATTACTGAGCGAGCATCTTCCCATTCGAATTGAGTTCACCGAATCGGCGCGAAAGGTGGAGGAGGTGCTTCCCACCCTCTACGAGATGGTCACAGATGGTGTTATTGAGGTTCAAGACACAACCGTGGTCAAAAGCGTTATGAAGGGAAAGAAGGCTGAGCCCGTCCTGCCCCACGAGAGAACCAGTGGCAAAGCCAAACTGCTGCGAATCTACCTGGGCGAAGCTGACCGCTGGCACGACCAGCCGCTTTATGACGCCATTGTCAAACGATTGCACATGATGGACATCTCGGGCGCCACTGTGTATCGCGGCATCATGGGTTACGGAATGAAGGGCCACACGCATAAACAGGGCCTATTTCGCCTTTCCCGTGACCTTCCTATCATGATTGCGGTGATTGATAGCGAAGAGAAGATCACGCAGGGCGCGGAAGCCATTGAGGCGATGATTGAAGATGGCTTGATCGTTATTTCTGACGTAGACTTCACGCGACTGGTTCGCGGCCAATCCGCAGGAGTGACAACAGATGCCAACCTACCAACCGGCTAAATTGATGCGGCTTCACTTTTCCGAGCATCAACGTTACCAGGGCAAGCCCCTCTATGAAGCCATCGTGGAAAAGTGCCTGGAGATGAAGATCGCCGGCGCCACGGTTCTTCGCGGTCTGGAAGGTTACGGTGGCATGGCGCAAATCCACCGCTCCCACTTGCTGAAGCACGATCTGCCCACCGTCGTCACCATCGTGGATTCCGCTGAAAACATCGCCCGCCTTGCCTCCGTCGTGGAGGGAATGATGGAGACCGGCCTGATCGCGGTGTCGGACGTTCAAATCAAGCGAATCCAAAAGAGCAAGGTTGCCGGGGCCCTTCCTTAAGACATTCGCGGCAAGACTGCAAATTGCAGAACTCCAAGTCACACTCCCTCCCTTTCCAGGCTTGCATTCCAAGTTGGTCAGGAGTAATTTACATGCCGCCCGGAAAATAAGGACCAAAGATCCGGCTTGAAGTACCGCTCTGATTTCGTTCACCAAGAATGACAGGAAGCCGCACACCCTGCGATTCCGCAATGCGAAGGCCCACCATTCCGAACCCGAGAGAATTTCATGAGCATGCCAGAAGACCATAAGCACAAGCCCCAGCTGTCCGATGAAGCAGAAACGCTCTTACAACCAACCCGTCGAGCTTTTATCCAAACTCTCGGAACCACTGTCGGCAGTGCCATGTTGGCGCCGGGTCTGAACGGAACCGTGCCAGAAGGCGGTTATCCACAGCCTGCCCAACTCCGTGAACAGCACCGGCAAAAAGGGATGATCCTTCCCGACAAGACTTATCGCACCATGGAACTGTCGCTGCATCTGCCCCCCGAAGGACGCTTTGATATTGATGTGCCGGCCGTCATGGGGCGCGCCCGCGACGCGGGAACTGAATCCGTCCTGATCTATGCCCAGGACCATTGGGGCCACGCCCTTTACACCAGCGATGTCGGAGTGCGCCATCCCAACCTGAAAGGCGACTTCTTTGGCACTGAGGTCGCGGCCGCCCGCAAGCTGGGGATGTCGGTGGTCGGCTACTACAGCCTGCAATTTAACACGCAGATTGTGATGAAACACCCGGATTGGGGTTGGGTGAATGAGAATGGTGAGCCCGAACGCTGGCGGTGGAACGTCACCTGCCTCGACACGCCCTACCGCCAGTATGTGTTGGGCATGATTGATGAGATGTTTGCACGCTACGAACTGGACGAGCTGTTTCTGGACATCTTCGGAATTCAGTTTGTGGGCTATCATGGCAGCGGACGCAATCCATTCTGCTTCTGCAAATACACTGAGGAGGCATGGAACAAGGATCATCCGGGTGACCCCTACCGCGAAGGCTTCGCAACGCGGGAGGGCTGGGAACGCCGCTACCGCTGGCTCCAGAAACGCTCGATGATCGACATGCTGGATGAAATCATCGCCGCCATGCGGAAGCACAAGCCAAAAGCCATGATCGGGCTGAACGGCGGGCCCGAAGCCTTCCCGGACGAGATCCAGCAGCGCGTGAGCTTTCTCTATGCCGAACCCATACCTTCCGCCACCGGAATTGCGCTCGGCACCATCCTGCTAAGAGGTTGGGGCCGGCCTGACTATCAGGCTGGCGTCTGGAACGCCTACGATTACGTTGACACCAACCGCAGCGCCGTCTCGCGCGTGCAAGCTGATGCCCTGCTCGTTCAGAATGCCCGGACGTTCTACATCGGCGAGGCGCCAATGGTGAGCGGGATGAATGGCGGCAAGGGCTACTCAGACCGCTGGTTCAACATCGCCAAGGGGGCCTTGCAGGATGTTTGCAACATCGATTGCCTGCTGGAAGGCGCCCAACCCGTGTTGAGCTCCGCCGTGTTCTACAGCCAGGGAACGCAGGATGAGCTGGCGGCGCAGAAGCGTCCCGTGGACTTTCGAAACTCCATGCTGGGCACGCTGGAGTTGCTGACTTTCACGGGCAGGCCGGTGGAGTGCGTTCCCGAGTTCCGGCTGAACGCTGACCTGCTGAATCAATTCGATACCTTCGTGCTTCCTGACGTGGAAGTGCTTTCCGACGCGCACGCGGAGATCATCCGCAAGTGGGTGAACAATGGCGGCACGCTGCTGGCCAGCGGCAAGTGTGGTCTTCGTGATGAAAAGCATCAGGAACGATCCAATTTCGCGCTCGCCGACGTCTTCGGGGTTGACTACGTTGGTGAAGAACGCAAGTACGCCTTTGACCCCGATGGCAAACCCAAGGAAAGGTTCATTTCCACCTACATCGAATCTTCCGGGCATCAACTCGCAAGCAACTTTGACAAGGAGACCGTCGGCCTGCCCGGCTCTTTCGTGACCGTGAACAAACGAACCGCGGAAGAGGTGATGCGATACCGGCTGCCCTACATGGTGGAAGATAAACCGAACTTCCACTGGTACAACTGGTTCTCGCCGCCGCCGGGAAGCGAGTTGGACGGCAGCGCCGTGACGTGCAACAAGGTTGGCAAGGGGACAGCCATCTACTTTGGCGTCCCTATCTTCCGTTCGGAAGCGAGCAAATCCGCCTACGACGAGCCCATCATGCGGAAAGGGCGTCCTGTCTGGATTCGCGACTGGATTCCCGCGCTGATCCGCCGATTGGTGCCCAATCCAATTGCAGAGGTCCGTTCGGAGCCGTTCTCCGAATGCGTATACGGCACGTGCTTCTGGGATAAGAGCAAGCGCTCCATCCTGGTACAGGTGCTCAATACCAACGAACTGATCACCGAAGGAGAGCCCCGCAAGGCTCCTCCCGTCCGCATCAGTGTGGACTCAAAAAAGCTTGCCCTCGCTGGCGCGCGAACAGTGTGGCCCAATGAGCATGCGCTGCAGGTGGAGAGAAAGAACGGCCGGGATATTGTGATGCTCCCTGATATTGGAACCTACACGGCGTTGTATCTGAAATTGGCGTGACGATTGTGCCTACGAACAGACGCTGTGGCGGGGTATAGGCTTTGCAGCCCATCTGAAGTCGGAGAAGTGGGCTGGCACATGCTTCCAGAGCAGAGCCAGCCCGCTTAACCTTTCATATCTTCAAAAACAGCTTCCTGCGATACATCCAGAACAGCAGCACCCAATAGCAGGAAAGCACAGCGGCCCCTTCAACCAGCGGTTGGAGGCCAGGTCCGAGGAAGGCAAAACAGTTCGGGCCCAAATGGATACGGAACGTTCGGATGATGAACTCTTCCAGGAAATGCGCAATGCAATAGGCGGCGATGGAGTTCATGCCGATCACCACCAGCGGGAACGCCACCCCCTTGCGCTGCTTCACTTCAATAACCCAGTAGAATGCGGCGAGCAGTAGGAAACACGCTCCGCCGCTGAATAACGTCCAGCTGGGCGTCCAGATGCGCTTGACCACCGGGCAGATGTGGGTGAAGTGAAAGAAGAGCCCAGCGGCAATTCCCACCATTCCCGCGGCGACACACTTCTTGAGCGGAATTTGCGGAGCGGCCTCGCGCAGCCATCTGCCCCCGATGAGTCCCAGAATCATGGTGCCCAGTGTGGGAATGAAACTTAGGGTTAGATATCCGCCGTCGTTATAAACCCACGGCTTTTCGCGCGGAAAGAGGTTTAGGAACCACTGGTCAAACGCGGTCCCCAGGTTATAGTTCTTGTTCCAGTGGGCGGCAAAGCCCGTGTAGTTGTGTTGGGCGTTCCAGGCGGCCGGCACTCCCACGGATGACCAATCAAAGTTCGACCCGGCCACGGGATAAAGCGCCCACGCCAGCCAGTAACCCGTCAGGATCACTCCCAGCGCCCCCCATGCCCAGCGTGGTGGCCGAAAGCCGAGGAGAAACAGAAATGGGTAGCCAAACCCGATCTGGGTCAGCGTGTCTTCCATGGTGAAGTAGGTTTGAGGGCGGTTCATGGAGCGCAGGAAGATTCCCAACGCCGCCAGCAAAAAGGCCCGTCCCAGAGCATGGGCAAAGAGCTTCCAGAACGTGCCGCCTTTGGCGATGCGGCCGGCAATCGAGTAGGGCAACGCAACGCCAACAAGAAATGAAAATGAGGGCTGAATCAAATCGTGAAGCGAACATCCCGCCCATTCAACGTGGGTCTGATTGTAGGCGAGGATGTGCCAGAACCAGTTGCCGGAAAATGCCAGAGACACCTGATAAAAGCGCAGAACCTCCGCCATCATCAGAAGCATCACGAATCCACGGTAGGCATCCACCGCGACGTTTCGAGCCACCGGCGCACGCGCAGCCGTCGACGCAGGCAGGTGAGTTACAACTTCCTGAACGGTCTCCACCCACCACCTCCCCTTGCGCGGACAATATCACAATTCAGGCCCGATGCACATCTGGAGCACTTCCCCGCCCCAGCTCAGATGTCTGGAGAAAGCAGACGTTGGGCGATGGTTCTGATTGTTTGAGGGTCACCGCGATAGGCCCAGACCTGGGATTCATCAACGGAGCAGGTGCGTCCCGTGCCGCCCCCAATAGCGGGGCTGTGATATTCAAGTTCGCTGAAGGATCCCAAACCACTCTTGATGTTGCAGGCCTGGATGGAGTAGCCAAAATCCCCCGTGTTATCCCACGGAACATCGACGTATTCCCCCGATGGATTCACAAAGAAGTTGCGAATCACCAACGCCGCATCTTCCGCGCTTTGATAGAGGTAACCCATCCGCCCAGTCGTCACGGCGGCTCGAATTCCGATTTTGTGCTCCCCCGAAGCGCGCATGCGGTATTGAATGTGGCGATCCTTGACGGTCAGATCGTTGGGTAAGATGGACCCCATGATGACTTTCGGCGGGCACTTTGAATAGATCGGAATCCACATGTCGCCACCATGCGGGAGTTGCAGCAAGTTCCAAATTCCAATGTGGTCGGGGCCGCTCGCGCCCGCGCCCAGCAATTCCGCCGAAGTGCGCAACGTGTACCCCGCGTATTCTACGCTCGGGGAAAGGCGTTCGTGGCGGAGAGGGTCGAGCGCCGGAATTATGGCCTTGCTGATTCGCAGCCCCACTTGATGCTGTGTGCGCGAGAGTTTCAGTTCAAGTTCATTCACGAAGCACGGCTCGCCGCCCGATCCGTCCAAGCGGTAATTCCCCGGATCAAGCTGGCGAGGTTGAAGATAGTGATCCAGCTTGGGGAAGTTGGGAAAGAACAGATCGACCTCTGGTGCAAGCCACGTCCGGTCGCCGCCGGAGTTGTGCCACTCTCCGCTTTGGTAAAACCCCCGCGCCGACTCAACCGAATCAAGCGCCGGGTGCGTCCAAAGAAAGTTCTCGCCGCCGGAGGAAGCAAACAGGCCCAGGACGCGCCCTCCGTATGGCAGAATCAGGACTTTGCTGCCGTCAGGACTCTCATAAACCGCGGTGGTTTTGCCCACGGCATTCAAGGTGCTGATGAGGTCGTTGATCATAACGGTGTTCTTCGCCTCCTTTTCTTCAGACCCCGCCGCTTTCAAGGAGCCAGCCCGGGAGCACTGTCAGGATGGCAAATTCCCACGAAGATAGCTGGTGGCCTGCCCAATCGACTCGGCCTTTCCGCTGAAGGTCAGCGCCAGAATCAAGAGTCCTGTAAGCGTATCTTCTGGGTACGGGGCCATGCGGTAATCGATCTGGAAGCGACTTTGAACGACTTGCCGCAGAGCCTCAAGTTTGCCAATCAAACCGCCGGAAAAGACCAGCCTCTGCCACGTGCGCTCCGGCCAGACTCGCAATGCGCACTGGTAGTAACGTTCGGTCATGTTATTGAACGCGCCACGGAACAGGTGGCCCACTGTCAGATTATCCTGCCGGATATTGGAGATGGCTCCGCGATCGCCAAAGGGGCTGGAGAAGAAATTCAGATCTACGCCCAGATCCGTGCTTTCAACTTTCAGGGCCTCCAGTGCGATGTATGACCATGGATCCGGCAACTCGATCTGCTGCGCACGAGCCACCTCGCCCACCAGGTCAACCAACACGTCAAGAGCACGCCCGGCGGGAATATGGGTGAAGGTATTCAGGAACTTGCCATCGAAAAACGGGCGCGTCTGATAGTCGCCCAAATTCATCCTCGAGGTGAGTCGGCTGACCTGCGAACCCGTGGAGATATTCAGAGAAAGCTCGTCCCTTTCCAGCAGGGTGCCCAGCAGTGCGCACTGGTAATCCCCCACCGGGGTGTAGCATGGCACGGCTTTTCCGCCGAGCTTAATGTGCCCGATAACCTCTCCATGCTTGCGGAGGCCTGGCCAACGCAGATGGTTGAGTCCCAACGCTTCGATCACCGGCCGGTGCCAATCCATCGTCTCAAGGTTGAGCAGTCCATAGGCCATGCCATTGGTGGATTCGACGCCGGGCGAGGCGCCGGTGAGAAGGCAGAGCACAAAATCCGGAATTGAAACGGGAATCAGATCCGGGTGAAGCATTCCCTGCTCCGCCATCCAGAATAGAAAACTGCTCGGCGTTCCGGGGCGTAATTCATTCCCAAGCTTTGCCTTCTGCTCGCGGCTGATGCGGCGGCTCATGACCTCAAAATATGTGCCGCCGCCTGAGGGGTGGGGCACGGTGGCGCGTTGGTCACGCCAGGTCAGGCACGGTGAGAGAACCCGGCCGTCCTCATTCATCAACACCATGCCATGCATCTGCGCGCAGATGACAATTCCCGCGCAGTCCGGGGCTATGGCGAACAGAGTGCTCAGCAGGTTTTGAAACACAGCAACGATTTCGTCAGGATTGAATTCACAGAATAGCGGATTTCGGCTGGGAAGCTGATGCGGAAATGGCAGGCGGTGAATGTGCTTGAGCTCCCGCGCCTTCAGGTCCAGCACTGCGCCTTTGATGTAGGACGTCCCCAGATCGATTCCAATAAATGACATCAGGTGTCCGTCGTGGCCTATACCAAGGTCGTTCCGAGCGTTCCTTGAAAGAAGTCCACCACGCGCTGGGCCGTGTCCCGGCGCAATTGCAGAACAGCTTCCGCTGAATATGAAGCAATATGGGGCGTCAGGATAACGTTGTCCATCTTCAGCAGCGGATGATCCGGCGGCAGCGGCTCCTGCTCAAACACATCCAGTGCCGCGCCGGCAATTTTCTTCTGTTCCAGCGCACTCACCAGAGCCGCCGTGTCAACCACTCCACCGCGCGAGACATTGATCAGGAAAGCGCCAGTTTTCAGCTTATCGAAAGCATCGGAATTCATGAGGTGCTGAGTCTCTTTCGTGAGTGGGCAATGAAATGAGATAAAATCGGACTCGCGAAGCACCGTCTCCAAATCGACGAAGTGCACCGGACCCGCTTCAGCTGGCGGGTTCACGTCATAACCCAAAATGCGCAAACCCAGCGGCGCAGCCATCTGGGCAAAACGTCTTCCAATTCTGCCCACGCCTACCAGGCCAAGGGTTTGGCCATGAATTCGGTTTACCGCGCCAATGGTACTGACCACGTTCCATATCCCCTGGTGCATCAGACGATCTTCCCAAAAGGTCTTCCGTCCAAGCGCCAACAGGAAGCAGAGCGAGTGAGCGGCAACCTCTTCCACGCAGTAATCAGGGACGTTGGCCACGCGAATTCCGTGGTCCCTGGCGGCGTCAAGATCGATCATATCCACGCCCACGCCAAACCGACTGATGACGCGGCAGCGAGTCAACTGCTCAATGACACGGCGGGAGACCGGGGCCCATTGCACCAGCAGAGCGTCGGACTCGCGGGCTGCGGCAATAACTTCATCTTCCGTACGGCAATGCGTCACGGTCACCTTGGCATCGAGTGCTGCGAGCACTGCCTTTTCGACGTCGGCGTCAGGGAATCCCGTGTCGGTCACAACAATCTGCAGGCCAGAAGCTCCCTCACCTGGGAGAGGATGCGACACACTGGATAGCTTCTGAACACTTGATGTCGGCGCCTTGCCCACAAGCTGGCGCACATCATCTTCAACGATCCGATCCCTTCCACCACTGGGCGCAATCAGCGAGATATCCACGCCAAGCTCGCGCGCCAATTTCCGCGCGCGCGGCGATGCGGACACGCCGTTTTCTGAGGGCTTAGCAGTCACGCTCGCGGAGGAATTATTCACCTCTGCGGGTGCCACTGGTTCATCGGTCTTACCTTGGTCGGTGGGAATGAGAACTTCTCCTACTGTCGGAGTCGGCACAGATTCTTCCCCGCCCGGGCGCGATAATAAGGCGATGACAGTCCCAACGGGAACCACATTCCCGGGCTGCACAATTATCTCTGCAAGGGTTCCTTCATCAAGTGACTCCACTTCCATGTCGGTCTTATCCGTAGAGACGATAAACAGCATCTCGCCCTTGCGAACGAACTCTCCCGGCTTTTTCAACCACTCACTGACCTTGCCCTCCGTCATGGTTAAACCCAACTGCGGCATCACTATGGAAACGCTCATCCTGCCAACTCCTGCATGCTTATTTGATTTGCAATTCGAACTTGCCCTTCCATCCACGTGGTCTATACCGGGCAAGGCCTCACTACCCCGAATAGTTCGCGGCTCCAATCATAATAATCGCCAGGAAGAGGATGGCCACGCCGAGAAGATTGGTCTTCGATATCCGCGCCTCGATCTGCCGCCACTCACCTGCTGCGAGACCGGCCACGTTTCCAGTAAGAATCATGGCAATCTGAAAGAGGGCCCAACCCACGGAAAACCCGAGCACGCCCAGAAACGTCGCCCCGCTGCTGTAAATCGCGATCGCCCCCATCCACAAGGCGCCACCCAGGATGGGATTCAAGGCCTCGCGTGGGCCACCACCAAAGTTTCCCCAAGTATGGTTTCGCGAGAGCAAATAGACGCAATACGCAACATTCGTCAGAAACCCGCCGGCCAAGGCGATGGGCCAAACCGCGAAGGGCGCCCAAACTGGCGCGGCTCCCGCCTGGCGCGCCTTTTCCACGATGTCGCCCCCGAACGCCAAGGCAATGTTCAGCAGGGACGCCATGAATCCTGAAACCACGGCGAGCACAAGGATGCCAACATATCCGGAACCCGAGGATTGGAGCTGGCCAGTCTCCTTTTCCCTTTCACGCCCGGCCCAGCCGCAAAGTCCCAATCCCGCCGCCATCACCACTGTACCGGCCATGATGATCATTCCGCTCCGTTGCAGCAGGAGTTCCCGATGCTGAATACATAGAGGAATGAAAGCACCGCTCGCCGCGCAGATTCCGTTCAGGATTGATCCGGTTAGCCCCAACCCGATGCGGTGCACGCAGATGCCTGCTCCCAATTGAGCAATTCCCCAGGTGAGGCCGTAAAGAAAAGGAAAGAGCATCACCCGCGGAGAAAGGGACGCATAGACGCCCCCAATACCGGGCAGAAGTAAGAAAGCCAACGCGGCGGGCGCTACAACCAGCGCCACAATGGAATAAACAAGCCAGAAGTTTTCCCACTTCCAAGCCTTCATCCATTTCATGGGTACCATATTGCATCCCATGGTAATCCCCGCGAGCAACACCAGTCCGAGACCCTGCCCCATAGCCCCCCCCGCATTATCAGTTCGTGCCTGAATCGCCGCCAACGGTTCAATCTTAATGCCTGACAACCCAACCAAGGGCAGGGAGAAGCGCGTCAGGGTATGGACGGCTTCACTACCCGGGCTTGAATGCTTTCGGCCCGGTTACCCCCACACTTGGACAGACCAAAACACCAAATGGAGCGCCGGACCATTCAAGACCTAACAAGGAAGCGTATCTGGTTAACACTTTGGCAGAATCAAGTCAAGAGATTTCCCAAATGTAATTACATAGTACTGAAACAATCCTTGAGCGCCAAGTGCTGAAGGTATCAAGCGAGATGGTTCTTCTTACGCCACCCTGAAATCGTTATGAGCATCAAGGTCACTCACCGCGCTCTTAATTCGCCGCCACCCCGGCTTTTGTACCATTTAGTTTACAAATCCAGTTTCGCCTCGTGAGGCAGTAATGTAGACTTTCTGCGTCGAGTATTAGTGAGGCAACCTTTGAAAGTGGCCGGCGTGAACCTGTTTGAGCGTTGTATCTTCAATCCATTGCGTCGGGGGAGTCAACATGCGACTGGTAAGCTTTGAGGACCAAGGGCAGGTCAGATTAGGCGCGATTCGGAAGGCCGGAGAGCAGGAACTGGTTTTTGATTTGAACAGGATTGATCCGCATCTGCAAGAACAGATGATCGCGTTTCTGGAAGGCGGTGAGCTAGGACTTTCGCGGGCAGCGAAAGCGCTAGCGGATGCGCCGATTGCAGCGGGCCTTGCACTGGAAAGCGTAAAGCTGAAGGCACCAATTCCCCGCCCCGGTAAGATCGTCGCGATCGGCCAAAACTACCTGATGCATGCTGCGGAATCAAACGCGGGCGCTTCCCAATACCCCATCATTTTCGCCAAGTACAACAACACCGTGATTGGGCCAGGAGAGGCAATCGTCCTGCCCAAAATCTCACAAAAGATTGATTATGAGGGAGAGTTGGCCGTGGTGATTGGCAAGCGCTGCAAGGCCGTTGCTGTTTCCGAGGCCCTCCGGTGCATCGCAGGATACATGCCCATGAATGACGTCACGGCCCGCGACTACCAGAAAATAACCAGCCAGTGGACCGTTGGTAAATCGTTTGACACCTTTGCACCCATGGGGCCTGCCTTGGTTACCGCGGACGAGGTAGGCGATCCGCAGAATATCAACCTGCGTTTGACGATCAATGGAGAGGAACTTCAGTCCGCCAACACCGGGACCATGATCTTCCCTATTGCGCAATTGATTGCCACAATCACAGCGGTCATGACCTTGGACCCGGGCGACGTAATTGCGACCGGAACGCCGGCCGGAGTCGGCATGGCACGGACTCCCCCTCGATGGTTGCGGCCGGGGGATTTTGTTCGAGTGGAAATCGAGGGCATCGGGGTGTTGGGAAACCCCGTCATTGCCGAGGCATAACGTCAAACCAGGACGGAATGCCAACGGGATCTTTTGCGACAGATCTTTTGCCCCAGGTGGCAAAACTGACATTCCTCATTTATCATTGCTGCCCGCCCGAGGCTTACCAGACAACTGGTCACATCGCCCTGGAGCCACGATCTTTGATGTCAGCTATTCTGGCAACGCCGCGGCAAAACCGAAACCCAGCCGAACTCTTGATGGAATGCCTTGTACGTATCGTCACCCGTAAATGCATGCCGAGTTGACCACCTTGCTTCCAAACCTTTTTCAGCGGCAAAGTCGGCCGGGTCCAATGCCCACAATTGTCACACGGTGAACCTTGGCGGGGCTAACCAACAACTATCACGACTTCCCTTTCGGCGCTACCGCTTCGCGATGCGAACCAGGGCAAACAGCCCTGGCAGTTACCGAATGCTGGCATTGTGGGCTGCGGCGATGGCGGATGGTACTCCTAAAAACATAGGAATATACCGTTCCGCCTTGTGATGACCACTTTTGTGGAGCATATAGGCAACACCCACGCCCGCACCGACGCTTGCTGCCTTCAGCGCGATTGCTGCTTCCTGATTTCTCATCAAGGGATTTGCCTCGTATGCGCCCGGCGCCTGCAGGGCTCGACGGGTGGTGGCGATGTCAGCCGCCATAATGATGGAGTTAAGAGAGATCACCCCGATGTTGCGCGCATCCAGAAAATGATGAGCGGGAACAGCGGGAGGTTGAATTACGGCAGGATCAGCGCCGGCCATGAGCGTCGATGGAATCCCGCAGATCCCCATTGCCACAGCCAGAACACAAGCTTGATATTTAATCGCCATTTGTCCCTCCGGATAAAATCGCGGCGACCTTGGGCGGCAACACTGCATCCGCGGGCCACGCGCGGTCCCTTGCTGTCAACATGGAGCCCGGAGTCATTCCGGGCATTTGCGAACGGCTGAGACCTGTGCAAGCTCCAAAGGCGCTGGCGATTTCCCCGAATGCAGTTGGTCCGGGCAGTAGAGTTTGGTGGGCCAAATGGGAATGAACACTGCCGGTTCGGCAGTTTGTTGGCGGCTGCGGCGGAGTAGCGTCGAATACAACGAAGGAGTTCCAACCAAACACGGTGAGGGCCATCGTTGCAGCCACTAAGCCTTCGGGATATGCGTACACAGTTCTCATGCACACCCCCTATATCGGCGGTTCGGTTTATTCAGGTGAGGGTGAATTTGCAGAAAAGATGCGCGAAAGGAGCTAGGGTCCAAACGCCAGGGAGGACGCCAAGAGGGTTAGTAAATTCCAACATCTATTACGCATGAAGGAAGGTTTGACGGCTTGCCTATTCAGGATTGCCAATGCCTATGATTGGCTGGGAAGAATCAACGTGGCTTAACGAGGACGGGGAACGCTCCCCCAGTATATTTCTTCAAGCAATAGCGGGGCAATCTCGCACCAATGATCAATCTCAGCGCCACCAACAAAATTGCGGGTGGAAAACCGCGCTAATGAGCCGGCAAAGAGCCCCTGGCATTGAATGAACTCCTTGAACGATCTTCGATCCGGCATTTTTGATGACCGCAGGCAAACTATTTGCTGCTCGCAATCGATTTGGAGGAAAAAGAGGTTGGCAGGACTGAAACGATTCAGTATACTTCAAATGCGGGGTGGAGCAGTCTGGTAGCTCGTTGGGCTCATAACCCAAAGGTCGCTGGTTCAAATCCAGCCCCCGCAACCAAGATGGGCGCTGTGGGGCTAAACCCTAAAGCGCCCTTTTCATTTATAGTTACCAGTTGACCTGCGTTGCTCCCCTTCCGATTCAACTGACCTGCCGCCACCATGAGCATTCTATTCAAGCCGATTGCTTTTGGTTCTCGATGCCACCGCTCGACAGGTGAACCACGGGCTTGGAATGCCCGAAACCTTCCCGCTGTCTTTCCAACTTCATGATCTGCTTGTGCTTTGAGACTCGCAATGTTGGCAGTCACCCATTCATTCCCTTTCGGTTGGAGCGGATTAGGCTTATTCTTATCTGTCCTGCCGGAGGTTCTTATGAAGTGGTTTCGTCTGCCCGTCCTTGCGCTCCTGTCCCTTTGTGCGGCATCCGCCTGGGCTGGTGCGCAGCAGTACTCCCCGCAGCTTTATCAGGAGATGCGCTGGCGCATGATTGGCCCGCTACGGGGCGGTAGGACGCGCGCCGCCACCGGCGTACCCAGCCAGCCTAACGTCTTCTACATCGCACAGGTGAATGGCGGCGTGTGGAAGACGGACGACTACGGGCGCACCTGGAACCCGATCTTCGACGATCAGCCGACGCAATCCGTGGGAGCCATCGCTGTTGCGGCATCTGATCCCAACATCATTTATGTCGCGAGTGGCGAAGGTTTGCAGCGACCGGATCTCTCCGTGGGCGACGGAATCTACAAATCCGCCGACGCCGGCAACACCTGGACGCACCTTGGCCTGCGCGATGGCCAGCAGATTCCCGCCCTGATTGTCGACCCCCACGATCCCAACCGTCTTTTTGCGGCAGTGCTGGGCCATCCCTTCGGCCCCAACAAAGAGCGCGGCGTCTATCGTTCCATTGACGGTGGCGCGACATGGCAAAAGGTTCTTTACAAGGATGAAAATACCGGGGCATCAGATATCGAAATGGACCCATCGAACCCCGATGTGCTCTATGCCTGCCTGTGGCGGGCGCGGCAAGGGCCGTGGGAAGACAAGAACGAATACGGTGGTGCGGCTGGCGGCATTTTCAAATCCAGCGATGGCGGCAACACCTGGGATAAGCTCACCGGTGGACTGCCCAAAGACCTGAGGCAGGCGTATATCGCCATCGCCCCAAGCGACCCGCGGCGGCTCTATTCGAGCCTGGCCACCACTGATGAGACCCATATCTACCGTTCCGATGACGCGGGCGAGCATTGGACCCAGATCACCACGGACAAGCGCCCGGCACTCCGCATCGGCGGCGGTGACCTGGCCGTTCCCAAGGTAGACCCCAAGAACCCGGATGTGGTCTACACCACCAGCATCGTCACCTGGCGCTCAAAAGATGGCGGCAAGAAGTGGACGGGCATTCGCGGCGCGCCCGGCGGCGACGACTACCAGAACATCTGGATCAACCCCAACAACCCCAATACGATCCTGCTGGTGAGCGATCAGGGCGCCATCATCACGGTGAACGGCGGAGAGACATGGAGTTCCTGGTACAACCAGCCAACGGCTCAGATCTACCACGTCATCGCTGACAATCAGTTTCCCTACCGCGTTTATGGCGCGCAACAGGAGAGCGGCTCAGTGGGGACCTCCAGCCGCGGCAACGACGGGGAAATAACCTTCCGCGAGTGGCACCCGGTGGGTGTGATCGAATATGGCTACGTCGCTCCGGACCCGCTCCACCCCAAAATCGTGTACGGCGGCGGCCGTAGTGAAGTTTCAAAGTTCGACTGGACCACAGGACAGGTGCAAGGTGTTTCTCCCCTGGTGCTCCATGGCGACAAGTACCGGACCGACCGAACCGAGCCGACCATGTTTTCTCCCGTCGATCCGCACATTCTGTATTACGCCGCCAATGTGCTTTTCAAGACCAGCGATGGCGGAAATTCCTGGCAGACTATCAGCCCTGACCTCACCCGTCCCAAGCCCGGTATTCCGGCGAGCCTTGGCGATTTGGCGGCCAAGGATGATTATGCCGCCAAAATTCGGGGCGCCATCTATGCGCTGGCACCGTCATTCAAGGACGTCAACACCCTGTGGGCAGGAACCGATGATGGCCTGATTTGGATCACGCGCGATGGTGGCAAGAAATGGACCAACATCACCCCACCGGAGATGACCCCGTGGAGCAAAGTTACGCAGATTTCCGCCTCGCATTTCGACAATGACACAGCGTTCGCCTCGGTCAGCCGGTTCCGCATTGACGATCTTCACCCTTACATCTACCGCACGCATGACGGTGGAAAGACATGGCAGAAAATCGTCGCTGGCTTGCCGGATGCGAGCCCGGTGGATACTGTTCGCGAAGACCCCGTGGCCAATGGACTGCTATTTGCCGGAACAGAGAACGCGGTGTGGATGTCGCTTGATGCGGGCGATCATTGGCAATCACTGCAACTGAACCTGCCACACACTTCCATGCGGGACCTTTGGATTCACAACGATGACCTGCTGCTGGGCACTCACGGCCGTTCGTTCTGGGTGCTGGATGACATCACTCCCCTGCGGCAATTGGCTGCGGCGGCGAGCGCTCCGGTTTACCTCTTCAAGCCTGCCTCTGCCTATCGAGTCCGGCGCGACACCAATACAGATACGCCTCTTCCACCCGATGAACCCGCGGGCCAGAATCCTCCCGACGGCGCCATCATTGATTATGCCCTCAGAGACACCGCGACCGGCCCCGTCACACTGGAGATTCTGGACGCAACCGGCAAGTCGATACGCCGTTATTCGAGCGACGACAAACCGCCCTTCTCCCTCGACACCCTGGGAGAAACCTTAACCGTGCCAACTTACTGGGTGCGCCCACCGGCCACGCTTTCCACCTCGCCTGGCATGCACCGCTTTGTGTGGGACCTGCACGAGACTCCTATAGAAGCCTTGGGATTTGGGTATCCGATTTCAGCGGTTGCACACGACACACCACGCGAGCCACTGGGGCCGAGCGTGCTGCCAGGACGATATACCATCCGGCTCACTGCTAATGGCACAACTCTATCCACACCGATGACCGTTTTGATGGACCCGCGCGTAACCACCTTGCCAGCGGTTTTGCGCCAGCAGCATGAGATTGACGCGCATCTTGTAATCCTGATCAACGCGAATTTCGATGCCCAGGCAGAGGCGCGGGGGCTTGACCATCAGCTTGAAGCACTTTCGAAGCAGCTAAGCGGGCCGATGGACGTATCCGTTGCGGCGTTTCGCAAGAAGGTTTCCGCCATCGCCGGGAGTCATGAAGATTCACCAGCCACCGGCTCCACCGAGGTCACGCTTACCCGCGTGACGGGCGATCTCGGCGGCGTTTACGGTGCGGTAAGCGGCGCTGATGCCGCACCTACGGCAACTCTGCTTGCCGCCCTGGCTGCTGCCGAGAAGGATGATGCAACCGTCATGGCGCGCTGGAAGGCCATTACGTCAATCGACCTCCCCGCCCTCAACCATCAGTTGACCGGAGCCGGGATTACGGTGATCGAACTGAAGCCTGAACCGGTGGCACCCTCCGAATCCGAAAACGAGGAATGAGGCCCGGTTCACTCCAACAAAACAAATTGCCAGCTGGTTTCGGCGAGGTCCCTTGGCATAATGGGCCGGCGTAAAAGGGGGGAATGATGAAACGATTACCAATGTTGGTTCTGGTTTGCATATTGTGTGTCCCGGGCATGGCGGCATTTGGCGCGGATTCCAGCGACTCGAATTTGATTTCGCTTGGACACGTTGGACTCGAGATTTCAGATTTGCAGCCGGCCCTACACTTCTATGTCGATCAGCTGGGATTAAAGGAAGCTTTCCGGCTAAGCGGCGCCGATGGTAAGCCCTGGCTGGTTTATCTGCGCGTTGGGAATACGGATACCTTCGTGGAGATTTTTCCTGGAAAGAAGAAGACCTCGCCGGCGGAGACCTCTAAAATCAATCACCTGGGTCTGTTTGTAAAGGATTTGCAGGCGGAACTCCATCAACTTCAGGACCGGGGATATCCGCTGCCCGCCGACGCCTTTGAAAAAGCGAAAAAGGTTCAGGCGGATAATACGCTGCTCTATTTCATCAAGGATCCTGACGGCAATCGTGTTGAGCTTAGCCAGTTGCGCCAGGACTCACTGCAAGTGACGTCCCGGGGGAAGAAGTAGAGCGCACACAAAAAACGCGAACCACCCTCAGGCTGAAACGGCCAAAAGTGGTTATGGGTGAAGGAGCACTTCTTGTTCAAAATATGGGTCGTCTTCGGTTGGGGCATTATCGCGCTCGAAGCTTTCCTGGTGATTGCCGCGATCTACTCCCGGGATATGGGCGATGATGCGGCTGGCCGCGGGATGGCAAGGGGTTTCGGGATTATCGGCCTGGTCTTCCTGCTGATCATCGGAGCCGCCTTTTATTTCAGCCAACGCGCCCATTCGTGGCCGGCTGTCATCGCTTCCACCGTTCTTCTGACCGTCCCATTCCTGATTTTCTTCGGTACCGACCTGGAATCCTACATCCACAGGCTGAGCTCAAATATTGAAAGTCGAAAGGTGGGCCGCTACCCGGAGCCAGCACAGAGGCAATTGGCCAAAGCCATCGATGAGGACGATTTTGAGGCCATGCGAAAGGTTTTGGCAACCCCTCCCAACTTAAGCGGCCGCGATGGCGCCGGCTGGGACCTGCTCTCCTACGCCGTTTCAGCCACCAATGTCGCTCGTCCGGATGCCGATAATGTGAAGAGTGTCGAAAGCGTGCGTCTGCTGCTGGAAGCGGGAATGGATCCGAATCAATCCAGGGATTGCTACGGCAGCGCCACTTTCGCTGGTCTGGCCTATAACGTCTCGCGACCAGGAGCAAACGGCAATGAGGCCAACCCCGCAGGTGCGGAGGTCTTCCGCCTGTTTCTGGAGCATGGCGCCAATCCCAATATCTTGAGTGAAAGACAACCACTGATCTTCTCCGTGTGGACCAACATCGATAGTTTAAACGCGCTGCTGGACCACGGCGCCGATATTAACTTGCGCGACGAGGCCGGCGACACGCCACTGCTTTTCTACCTATACAATGGCCGGTGGGATGCAGCGCTAGTGGCGCTCGAGCGGGGTGCGGACATTAAAGTTCAAAACAATTCCGGGACTACACCTGAAATTGCCCTCGCCAATGGAAGGCACATTGTTGAGGATATCTCGCAAAACCCCCTGCCTGAAGCCTACTTCAAGCTCAAAACAGCCCTGGAGCGCCGGCGGGCAGCGGAATCCGCTAAAGGACGAACAGATGCCAGGACCTGAATATGACCGCTTCATCAAGAGCATGAAAATCGGCTACGAAGAGTGGCACGATGGGATCGGGTACGATCTCCAGGCGCTCACCGCGATGACGCCGGAGGACCGCGCCGCAGTGGAAACCGTGTTGATCATGCACTTGAATGGTCCCAGCGATTGGCGCGATGTGGAGGCACTGGCCGCGCTGAAGACCCCCGGGGCGATCGCGGTTTTGAAGGTGGCGGCAACGCACTCGAATCCAGAGGTGCGCAACCTTGCTTTGCAGGTTCTGGCTGGCAGCGGGGCGGAGCCTGCCCTTGAACTTGAAGATAAAATCGTGCGCGCGGTCAAAGACGGTGCGCTCGATCTGGCGGAAAAACATCCAACGCCCAAGGTCAAGCGCGCGCTTCTGGATTGTGCCCGCCTGGCCGACTCCACCACACGCGTCAGTGCGGCCGCCCTGCTGATGTACCTGTGCGGGAAGGCCGACTCATCGTTCGATTGGAGCCAGCGCCCCTTCTTTCTGCGCTTCGCCACCGAGGACAATCAGGAACTGCGCGCAGCGTGGACGGAACTGCGCGAGCGCACGGGCATCTAAGCCCGCACCGCGATTCGCGAGGCTTTTTCGCGGTCGCGAGCGCACCGCTCACAACATCTGCTCAATAATTCCCGGCACGGCCTGAATGGCTTCACCCAGCTTTGCGGGGTTCTTGCCACCCGCCTCCGCCAGATCCTTGCGCCCGCCTCCGGAGCCTTCGACGTGAATCGCCGCCTGCTTCACAATCTTGCCTGCGTCGAGCTTACCGGTAAGGTCTTTGGTGACGGCAGCGATCAGGGTTACCCTTCCCTCCGCCACGCTGCCCAGCACAACCACTCCGGATTGCAGCTTGCCGCGCAAATCATCAATCATCTGGCGCATGGCAGCGCGGTCCGTCACTTCAACCGCTGCGGCGATCACCTTGACACCTTTCACCTCGCGCGCCAGCCCCAACAGATCGCCGGCGGCGGAGGCAGCACTCTTCATCTGCTGCGCTTCCAGCTCCTTGCGCAGCTTCTTTTCGCTCTCACTGAGCTTTTCGATGGCTTCGATAAGTTCGCCGGGTTTCGCGCGCAGAGCGTGAGAAACCTGCGTCAAGGTTTGGCTCTCGCGGCGCAGGTATTCAAGCACGCCTGTGCCCGTCAGTGCTTCAATACGCCGTGTGCCTGCTGCCACGCTGCCTTCGGAAACAATCTTGAACAGGCCGATGTCGCCCGTTCTGCGTACGTGCGTGCCGCCGCAGAGTTCGCGCGAATAGCTGCCATCGCCAACGGAAACCACGCGCACCTGGTCGCCATACTTTTCGCCAAACAGAGCCATGGCCCCGGTGTTCACGGCCGCGTCCAGATCCATCACCTTGGTTTGCATCTCTTCATTCGCCAGAATGTGCTGGTTCACCAAATCCTCGATGTCCAGCACGTCTTGTTCGCCCAGACCCGTGTAGTGAGTAAAGTCAAAGCGCAAACGATCCGGCGCCACCAGCGAACCGGCCTGTTTCACGTGCGTCCCCAGCGTCTTCCGCAGCGCCGCGTGCAGCAGGTGCGTTGCCGTGTGGTTTCGTCGGGTGGCATCGCGTCGTGCCGTGTCGGCAATAGCGGTGACAACCTCCCCGACCTTCAAATCCGCGTGTGCGACAGCCTTATGAACAGTCAATCCGCTTACGGGTTGGAAGGTATTGAGCACGTTCGCCACAGCGTGGTCAGACCCTGATGGGATCAAATGACCGGTGTCGCCCACCTGCCCGCCCGACTCGGCGTAAAACGGTGTGTGGTCAAGAATGATTTCAACCTTGCCGCCAGCTGGCACCTCGCTTACCAGTTCGCCGTTGACCACCAGCGCCACGATTTTGCAATCCGCGGACGTCGTCTGCGTGTACCCTTCAAAAACCGTCTTCCCGGCCTCCGCCAGCTTCGTAAATGCGGGGGAGGCGACCTTCTTCTCAGCGCCTTTCCATGAGGCTCGGGCGCGCTCTCGCTGCTTCTGCATTTCGGCGTCGTAGCCCTCAAGGTCAACATCTAAGTCTGAGCTTACACTCTTGACGACATCTCTAACGAATTCTGGACGCAGACCAAAAGTATCGTGCAACGCGAACAAGTCATCACCGGAAATCCAGGCAGTGCCCTCTGGAGGAATGCGTACGGGAGAAGGCCCAGTGGGAGCCGACCCAATAGGCGGCTTCCTTGCTGCAGTTAGTAAATGATAGGCACTTGGGCCGATTTCGTTGAGACGGAATAACCACCATACATCAGCGTCCGTGAATCCGGGTGCGAGTTGACCAAAGAATACCTCTTTAACCTCCTTACTCGAATTAGGGAGGTGCTTTCGGACATCCTTAAAGTGCAACGTAAGTCCAGAAGGGATTACCACTCGACTAGAATCTAACACCTCCAAACCTTGAAGTGTCGTGCGCGCATACTGCTCCTCTTCCTTCTTAATGGCCTTGGCGACATGCGGCGCGGTCTGGACAAGCTCGGGATAGGCGTCTTTCATCATATCCACAACGCGACTGCTGATCTTGTAGAGGAACGGTTCTTTCAGGCCAAGAGTTTGGCCGTGATAGAGAGCGCGGCGCATGATGAGTCGCAATACATATCCCCTGCCTTCGTTTGAGGGCAGCACACCATCAGAGATCAGGAATGTGGCCGAGCGCGCGTGGTCGGCGATGATACGCAGTGAGACGTCAGCATCATGGTTCGCGCCATACTCAACGTTGGCGAGGGCCGCGGCTTCTTCAATCAAGGGGCGGAACAAGTCGGTTTCAAAATTGGAGAGCTTGCCTTGCAGCACGCTGGCCAAACGCTCCAGTCCGGCGCCGGTGTCTACGCAAGGCTTGGGGAGCAGTGAAAACGTGGACCATGCTCCGGCACTATCCACGCCCGCCTGACGATCGTATTGCATGAAGACGAGGTTCCACAGCTCAACATAGCGGCCGCAATCACAGGGGAACTTGCAGTCGGTGTGGCCCTCGTCGCTCGCGGCGATGCCCATGTCATAATGGATTTCGCTGCACGGACCGCATGGACCGGTGTCACCCATCTGCCAAAAATTGTCCTTCATGCCAAGAGCAAAGATGCGCTCATCGGGGACGCCCAACGCGATCCAGCGATCGTAAGCTTCCTGGTCGCGCGGGATGTCAGCCTGAGGAGTGTTTTTCCCTTCAAAAATGGTCACGTAGAGCTTGTCGCTCGGAATGGCGAATTCTTTGGTGATCAGCTCCCACGCCCAGGGAATTGCATCGTTCTTGAAGTAGTCGCCGAAAGAGAAGTTGCCGAGCATTTCAAAGAAGGTGTGGTGGCGCGCGGTGCGGCCCACCTGCTCAAGGTCATTGTGCTTGCCCCCGGCGCGCACGCACTTTTGCGAGGTCGTGGCGCGGGAATAATCGCGCCGCTCGCGCCCAAGGAAGACGTCCTTGAACTGGTTCATCCCCGCGTTGGAAAAGAGCAGCGTCGGGTCATTCGCGGGAACCAATGACGATGAATTCACAATGCGATGGCCCCGCTGGGCGAAGAATTCCAAAAACCGCTTCCGAATTTCATTCGATTGCATGAGTGGTATGGGTCCTTTTCGAAAAAAAGCTTTCACACAGAGAACAGCATCTTGATCCGCGCCAGGGTGCATCGAGTTGGAAGCCTCAAGAGTGCTCTGGCTCTTGTTCAGGTTCTTCGCCCGATGCTTCCAGATCCACCGGTTCAAAATCATCCGCCACGGGGGCCAATTCCGGCCGCGCCCGCATGGCTTTTATAATATCACCTGCATTAAATCCCAACCGCATCAGCCCCTGGCAGAGCGAATGGAACTTGGAGCGGGTCAGCGGCAGGCGGATGCTGCGAACCTTCTTATCCAACGCTTTTTCCAGCAATGATTCGGCCGGAGTTTCATGATAAGCGTGTTCGACGGCCGCATCAATTTCCTGCGAATTCACCATCTTGGCTTTCAGTTCGCGTCGCAGCCGATGCGGACCGAACGCGCGGTTTTGGGCCAATGAATAGGCATACTGCTCCGCGAATTTGCGGTCATCGAGATAGCCAAGTTCGCCGAGCCGGGCGATGGCCGCATCAATATCTTCACTTTTGGGGCATTTTCTTTCGAGGGCGCGGCGCAATTCAGCGATGGAATAGGGCCGTCGCGCCAGCATGCGAAACGCGACGGTAAGGGGACTGGGCGGAACTAAATCCGCTGGGGGATTCTTGCCTCGACCTCCGGACTGGCGGCCCCAGCCCGAGGGCGCGGCCTGCTTATCTTTTCGCAAACCGGTCAGCCTGGTTGGCCTTCTCCATCTCTTCGCGTGCGGCGTCAGCGGTGTTGCTGATTCCGGCAATGCGCAGCTTGAACTCGTCAGGATTGGTGGAATTGCTCAGGGCTTCGTCCAGGGTAATCAAACTCTGGGTATAGAGGTCATAAAGCGACTGGTCAAAGGTCTGCATGGAGTACTGCGAGACGCCCGCTGAAATCGCGTCATGAATCAGCCGGGTTTTATCCGGATTGATAATGCAATCGCGAATATATTCCGTGGCAATCAGAACTTCCACGGCGGGGACGCGCCCAATTCCATCCGCCTTGCGAACCAGGCGCTGGGACACAATCGCCTTCAGCGTGCTCGCGAGCTGCAAGCGGATCTGCTTCTGTTCCGGGGGCGGAAACACAGCGATAATACGCTGAATGGTCTCTGTGGCGTCCATCGTGTGCAGGGTTGAGAACACCATGTGGCCGGTTTCCGCGGCCAGCAGAGCGGTTTGAATGGTTTCCAAGTCGCGCATTTCGCCGACCAGAATGACATCAGGATCCTGGCGGAGGGCGGCCCGCAACGCGGCGCCGAAGCTCGACGTATCCACTTCCACCTCGCGTTGGTTTACGAACCCTTTCTTGTCGCGGTGAAGAAATTCGATGGGATCTTCGATGGTTATGATGTGGTCTGTGCGAGTGGAATTGATGCGGTCCACCATGGCTGCCAGCGTCGTGGACTTGCCGCTTCCGGTGGTTCCCGTCACCAGCACCATCCCGCGCGCTTCCTGGCAGATCTTGTCCAGCACGCGCGGCAGAATAAGCTCTTCCAAGGTCCGAATCTTGGTGGGGATGACGCGGAGCACCATGCCGACGTTGCCGCGCTGCTGGAAGACGTTGACGCGGAAGCGGCCCAGGCCCGCCACGCCGTAAGCCATGTCAAGCTCGGCGTTCTCCTTGAACTTCTGCTTCTGCCGGTTGGTCATCATGCTGAAAGCCATGTTCAGCATGTCTTCACTGGAAATGCGGGTGTACTGCGTCAGCGCCCGCAGTTCTCCATCCACGCGAAGATAAGGGTAGTTGCCCACCTTCAAGTGCAAGTCAGACGCCTTGTTCTCACAGGCGGTCCGAAGCAGTGTGTCAATGTTCAGACCCTCGGCGCTATTGGCCATCGGCAAACCTCATCAAATCGTGAAGAGCGAATTTAACTGCGAAACTCTTACCTTAGTGTGCGGCCGCCACGGGCTGATTGCACAAGGTCAACCATCCGTACTTATCTTCCGCCTGCCCCTGAACAATCTTAAGGAACCGCTCTTGCAGGGCTTTGGTGATTGGGCCGGGCTGGCCTTTGCCCACAACAATGCGGTCAACCGAACGGATGGGCGTGATCTCCGCCGCCGTTCCGGTGAAGAATACTTCATCGGCGATGTAGAGCAATTCGCGCGAGATGTCCTGCTCCGTCAGGGAGTAGCCCAACTCCAGCGCCAGGGTCATCACGGAGTCACGCGTGATGCCCGCGAGTCCGGCCGACGCGGGCGGTGGCGTATAGATCTTCCCGCCGCGCACAACGAAGATATTCTCGCCGCTGCCTTCGCTCACATGGCCAGCCGCGTCGAGGCCGATTCCCTCCGTATAGCCATTGGTGATGGCTTCCATCTTGATCAGCTGGGAATTCATGTAATTGGCCGCAGCTTTGGCCATGGCCGGCAGAGTATTCGGCGCAAGCCGCTGCCACGAAGAGACGCAAACATCCACGCCATTGCGCAGAGCTTCATCGCCCAGGTATTTTCCCCACGCCCAGGCAAGAATATAGACCTCAATGGGATTCTTCAGGGGGTTGACGCCCATCTCCCCTTCGCCGCGAAAAACCACGGGGCGCAGGTAGCAATGCTTGACGTTGTTAAGGCGCACCATGTCAATGGAGGCCTGCACCAGCTCTTCGCGGGTGTAGGGCACTTCCATCCGGTAGATCTTGGCGGAGTTCACCAGGCGGTCAGTGTGCTCTTTCAGCCGGAAGATTGCCGGCCCTTGCGGCGTATCGTAACAACGAATGCCTTCAAACAGGGAGGAAGCGTAGTGGACCACGTGCGCGGAAACATGGATGTTCGCATCCGCCCAGGGGATAAATTTTCCGTTATGCCAAACCTTTTCGTAATTGTTCACTGCCATGGGTCTTCTCCAGCTTGTCCCTTAAAGGTGGAAAATTGCATGCCACCCGCTGAATGTGCGAGCCGCAGCCTTCAAGCTGATGAATTATAACACGGGCCAAGTTCGGCGCCGGGCGAAATCGATAGGACGGCAGCGGTTGGACCGTAGCGCCAGCAGGCCCCCGCTGCAATTTCAGCCCATTGCACAACTTCGAAACAGATCACCAAAAGATTTTTTATAACGGCAACCAAAATAATCGTCTTGCATCCAGGTGAATGTAGTGGCATTTTCTCCACTACGGGGAATACAGAGCAAGCGGAAAGCAGAAAGCCCACGGCAAATCCGGGCAGACTGCATTGGCGGGGGATCGGATAAGGTCTATGGCCTTTATTCGGAAACGCGGCGAATCGTATTACCTGGTCCACAACATGCGCCAGGCTGGGCGTGTGCGTCAGATTCATCTGGCCTGCCTCGGCCGCCGGCCGCGGATCAGTGATGAGGTGGTTCGGGGTGTTTCATCCACGCATCCCTTTGTGCAAATTGACTGGAAGGGGCTGCGGGACAAGGCAACGCGAAACGTGGTGCAGCCCTTTGAGAACGATTCGCGTTATCTGAGGGATCTGTTGCTGGCGGTTCGAAATCTGAACTTCGACCTGGCGGATTTGCCGTTGCCGCTGCTGGAGTTGTCAAAAGACCGTGAATTGTCAGTACATCTGATTGCCGGACTCAAATTGCTGCGGGCCACATTGGACGTGAAACTCCACGCGCTCCGCAAAATGAAAGCTCCGGCCTTCGAAGCCTGAAAACCAAGGGAGGATGATCATGGGTGCGCGCCAAACAATCCTGGATCCAAGTCAAAATAGCCCGGAAGTTCGGGAATTTGAGAAGGCCCTTCGCCGCCAGGTGGTGGGGCAGGACCGCGCCGTACGCCGCCTGGCGCGCGTCTATCAGGTTTTTCGCGCGGGACTCTCCACCCCGGGACGGCCCGTCGTGAATCTCCTCTTCCTCGGGCCCACAGGTTCCGGCAAAACCCGACTGGTGGAAGCCACCGCCGACGCCCTGTTTGAAAAGCCGCGCGCGTTCATCAAGGTGGATTGCGCCGAATTCCAGCACAGCCATGAGATTGCCAAGCTGATCGGCTCCCCGCCCGGCTACCTTGGCCATCGCGAAACGCAGCCGCTGATCACGCAGGAGACGCTCGACCAGCACCACACCGACAAGATCAAACTGTCGCTAGTGCTGTTTGATGAAATCGAAAAGGCCTCCGACGCGCTCTGGCAGCTGCTGCTCGGGATCCTGGACAAAGGCACGCTCACCTTGGGTGACAATCGGCGTGTGGACTTTTCCCGCACCATGATCTTCCTAACGTCGAATTTGGGCTCGCATGAAGTGATGAACCTAATGAGCGGAGGCATGGGCTTCTCCGCCAACCGCAAGGATGAAGATGAGGAACTCGACCAGAAGATTTACAAGGCGGCCAAGGAGGCGGCAAAGCGCAAGTTCTCCCCGGAGTTCCTGAACCGCATTGACAAGGTCATCGTCTTCCGCGCCCTTACGCGCGACAACCTGGAGAAGATTCTGGACATCGAGCTCGAACGCGTCCAACAGCGCATCATCAACGCCTCCGACGGGCGGCAATTCGTCTTTCGCTGCACCAAAGAGGCACGGGACTTCCTGCTGCAAGAAGGCACGGACATGAAGTTCGGCGCGCGCCACCTGAAGCGCTCGATTGAGCGCCACCTGGTCTTTCCCATTTCGAACCTGCTGGCCACTGACCAGATTCAATTGGGCGACCTGATCACCGTTGATTTTGATGCCGAATTGGGAAGGCTGATCTTCGCCAAAGAAGATCAGGGTGCGATTGTGCAGAGCGAAGAGGAGGCAATACAGGAGACCGCGATTGTGCCGGTTTCCGTGCGCATCGCCGGGGCGTCACGCGCGTTGGCCAAGCGAGCCACCCGGGGCGAGTCCGGGCTCGCGAGGAGTTGAAAATTTAGTAAATCCACCACAGAGACGCTGAGGCGCAGAGAAAATCATTGGCGCTTGTCTCTCCGCGCCTCTGCGGTGATTAGTTTCTCAAAATTCACTTCGCTGGCATAAAGTTATCCAGCGTTGTTACGGCGCCTTTATCAACGTCGGAGTCCAGTTGAACCGGCACTTTGGCTTTGCGCAGATCGTTCCCGAAAAGACTGATGTCGTGGCTGTCAGGCCCGCTAACCTTCAGGAACGTCGCCGTCCCCTCCGGCGCCTTGGAATCGCGAATCATAACATCGCTGGCGTTCTTCAAGACGAGGGCCGGAACGTCGCGCCCAACCCAGGCCTGCCTTCCGTTAAAGCCATCAATCTCCACTCCAGTCGCATCCTCAATCGTAATGGCGCTTTGCCAGGTGTCAACCTCGGGATCGTCCCAGTGAATCTCGATGTCCTTCAAGCTCAGATTCTTTACCCAGTGGAACTGCATGGCGTTCTTGGTCCAATCGAACGGCGCATTCGGGTCCGTGCTGATAAAGAGCTTGATGTTTTCCAGCGTCAGTCCGTCAATCCAGCTACTGGGATGGCCGTCGATGTGGGCGCGACCCTTGGAGTGAACAATCATATTCCGGAAGACGATGTTATGGATGGAACCGGGAGCGGGATTTCCCTTGGCCACGGGTTGGCCGCCATACTCCTTCTCGCTCTTCAGCGTAAAGCCCATAAATCCGCCCTGGCCCCAAAACCAGTCAAATCGCTTCAGGTTCAGCGTGATGTTGGAGATCACCACATCGTCAACAAATCCGCCATCGCGAGCGGCAAAAGAGAAGCCGGAGCTGTCATCGTTGATCACGCAATTATCGATTACGACGTGGCGGACCCCCTTGGCATTGCCTTCGCTAAATTTGATGGCATTGGCGGAGGCGGAGAGCCGGCAGTTGGTGACGGTAATGTTCTCGCAAGGCCGCGCCGGTCCCCAGAAATTTCCGGAGACGAAAACCAGGCAATCGTCACCGGTGGTAATGCTGCTGTTTGAAATGTGCACGTCGTTGCAGCCATCCATGTCAATGCCATCGGCCCAGACCGCGTCATTGGGCTTGGTGTAAACAAAGATGCCGTCAATCATCATGCGTTGCACGGCGAAAAATCCCATCGTCCACGTGGGAGAATTGATGAAAGAGAGGCCAGTGATGCGAACATTGGTGGTATTTCCCATCCAGACCAGGTGGGGATAGATTTTTCGGTCGGGATACCCTTCAGGAAACGATCGCAGCAGTGACTTCCCCATCGACCGCATCAGGTCTTTTGCCGAACGAACAAAGGGATCATTCAGGTCGTCAATCTTCCAGATGTACGACATCTGGCCGTCAACCGTTCCGCGCCCTTCCAGCGTAACGTCTTCCACATGATCGGCGAAAAGCAGGGCGGCCTTGGAATCAACGTCCTGGCCCGTAAACAGGCTCAAGTCCTTTGAGACAAAGAGCGTGGCGCCGCCTTCGATGTGGAAGCGCACGTGGCTGCGCAGGTGGATGGTTCCGGAAGTGTACTCACCCGGGGGAAGGTAGACCATTCCTCCGCCCGCCTGGCCGCAGGCATCGACGGCCTTTTGAATGGCGCCCGTTGCGTTGTCCGCTTTGACTCCGGTCGCGCCGTAATCCTTCACATTGAAGATCGAAACTCCAGCGGCGAACAGGTGGGAATGGGCGGAAAACAGCACCAACAGGGCTAATCCCCAGAAGACTCTTGCTCGAACAAATTTATTCATTATTTCTCTCCATATTTGATATTGTGCGGCAGCCTGAGGAAATTGAGACAGGTTCGAAGTCTGAATTCGGCGGGCCAGTGATTGAATAATGCGTTCAGTTGTATATTGTCAAGTGATGATTCGT